>ENA-OSAI01000024-OSAI01000024.1-marine-sediment-metagenome-genome-assembly--contig:-NODE-24-length-107850-cov-36.960954_pt1 | contig 107850 bp, 104 predicted proteins | sample MGYA00237871_ERZ529316 | MGnify/ENA primary metagenome ERZ529316 (study PRJEB26369, sample SAMN03142814) | marine sediment metagenome | biome: marine; feature: borehole; material: sediment...
ACTTCCTCCCCAGCGAGTTCGACCACGCCGATCCCCTGCCCGGGCCGCCCATCCCTTACCCCACCGAGACCAACCCTTGCGACCCCGACACCGACCACGATGGGCTCACCGACTATGAGGAGCGGTACCAGCCGAACCCCGCGGCTGCCTACCCCTTCAACCCCACCAACCCCCTGGACCACGACACCGACAACGACTGGATACTGGACGGTCCGGAGGTTGAGTACGTCTGCACCCAGCTCCTGTTCGACAACCTGGACAACGACGGCGATGGCCTCATCGACGAGGATCCCCCCGACGAGTTGGACAACGACGGCGATGGCTACGTGGACGAGGACGGGGCGGACTTCTACGTCCGGTTCGTGCCCATGCTGGACCCCACCAACCGGGACTCCGACTCCGATGGTTTCATCGACGGGCTGGACCCTGATCCCTGCAACTCGCCCCTCATCCCCATCGTGGCCCCACCGGGGAACATCCCGGTGGACACCGACGGGGACGGCTTCGCCGATCAGGACGAGGTGCTGGCCGGGACCGATCCCCTGGACCCGGATTCCCACCCCTGCGCCTACACGGCCGATCTCGACCTGGACGGGGTGGAGGACGACCGACTGTGGCTGGTCAACACCAACAGCGACTGCTTCGCCGAGGTGGTGGCCATCGACCTCGACTCCAACGGCCTGGTGGACTTCCGGGTGCGGATCCTGCCCCAGGGATTTTCCCAAGCTGACTTCGATGGAGACGGCCTCAGGGACGATGCCCGCTACCAGATCACCTACGCCCTGGCCATGCGGCGGGCCCTGCAGCCCAGGATCCTGCTTGCCGTCTACGACCACGGCTGCGATCTCAGGGTGGACGAGCTGGAAGTAGAGCAGAGATAGGCAGCCCGGTTTGGGTTGTGTAGCCCCCCTCGCTCGAACCGGCCGGGGACCGGCCAGAGGCCGGGTCAGATATCATTCCGGCCATGGAGGCCAAGGGAGTGGACGGGCGGGTTTGGGGGGCAGTGGCGGCCATGCTGCTCTTCTGGGCCTCGGCCTTCGCCGCCATCCGCAGTGCCCTTTCCGCTTTTCCGCCGGGGGAATTGGCCTTGCTTCGGTTCCTGGTGGCCTCTGCCACCCTGGGCGCACTTTCGGCACTCCGTTCGCCTCCCCGCCCCCGGCTCCGAGACTTGCCGGTGATCTTTCTGCTTGGGCTTTTTGGGATCACCTTGTATCACCTGGCCCTGAACTACGGGGAGGTGGTGGTGACTGCCGGGGCGGCCAGCTTGCTGATTGCCTCCGCCCCCATCTTCACCGCCCTGCTGGCCGTGCCCCTGTTGGGGGAGAGGCTGGGGGGCCATGGTTGGTTGGGGATCTTGATTGGGTTCTGTGGGGTGGCGTTGATCGCGCTGGGGGAGGGGGGAGGGGTGAGGTTGGAGCCCCGGGCGCTGCTCGTGCTCTTGGCCTCGATCTCCGCCAGCTTGTACACGGTGCTGCAAAAGAGGTACATCTCCCGTTATCCGCCGCTGGCCTTCACCACCTACCTGGTGTGGGCCGGGACCGTCCCCTTGCTGGCATTCCTGCCCGGGCTGGTGGGCACCCTGCGGGCTGCCCCCATCGGCGCGGTGGCGGCGGTGGTGTACCTGGGGGTGTTCCCGGCCGGGGTGGCCTATGTGCTGTGGGTGTATTGCTTGACCAGATTGCCCGCCGCCCGGCTCTCCAGCTTCCTCTACTTGAACCCGGTGCTGGCCATCGGGATTGCCTGGCTGTGGCTAGGGGAGGTGCCCGGTGGGTTGTCCCTGGTGGGGGGGGCGGTGGCCATCTTGGGGGTGGCCTTGACCAACGCCGGGCGGGTGGCTCCGGAAAGAGGTCGGGTGAGGGAGTGAGCCGGCCCTTTTGTGGGGCCGGTTTTTCGCTTGGGAGTTGAATTTCGGTGTTCCTTGGGGGGTGGGTTGAACCGGGGGCGGGGCTGGGTTAAAATGCAAATGATGATCATGAAAAGAAAACCCGGCTGGCGCTGGACTAAACAACGCAAGCTCATCATCAATGCCCTCCAGGGCCGCAAGGATCACCCCACCGCCGAGGAGCTGTACCAGGACCTGCGACAGAGCGGGGCCGATGTCAGCTTGGCCACCGTCTACCGCAACCTCAGAGCCCTGGCCCGGGAAGGCAAGTTGTTGGAGCTGAAGGGCCCTGGCCCGGATCGATTCGACCCCGATACCTACCCCCACTACCACTTCCGCTGCCGCCGCTGTGGGCGGGTGTTCGACGTGGAAACGCCGTATCGAGAGGAGTTGGATCGGGTGGACCTGGGGCCGGGATTTCAGGTGCTCGGGCACGAGCTCGTCTTCTGGGGCCTGTGCCCGGACTGTAAACGAGAAAAGGAGGAGAAATGGCAAGGGTAGCGCGGGAGATGGTGGAACGGGCCGGGGTGGACGTGGACCAGCTTTTGGAGCTCCTCGTCAAAAACGCCGCTGCCGAACTCACCACTTATTATTACTACACCATCCTCAGGGCCAACCTCATCGGGCTTGAAGGCGAGACCATCAAGGAGATCGCCGAGGTGGCCCGCATCGAAGATAGAAACCACTTCGAGGCCCTGGTCCCCCGCATCTATGAGCTAGGTGGAAAACTTCCTCAGGACATGGTGGAGTTCCACAACCTGTCCGCCTGCCCCCCGGCGCGGCTCCCCGAGGATCCTTCCGATGTCATGGCGATCCTCAAAGTGTTGGTGGAGGCGGAGCGCTGCGCGGTGCGGGGCTACACTCACATCTGCAACCTGACCGCCGGGAAGGACCACCGCACCTACGACTTGGCCTTGGCGATCCTGAACGAGGAGATCGAGCACGAATCCTGGTTCTCGGAGTTCCTGGGGGAGGGGCCCTCGGGGCACTTCATGCGCCGGGGGGAGACTTCTCCCTTCGTGTCCAAGTTCCTCAAGTAGGGAGATGCGGGAATTTACCCCGCGAGAGCTCGCCCGCTTCGACGGCCGGGACGGCCGCCCCGCCTACGTGGCTTACCGGGGGAAGGTGTACGACCTCACCGGGAGCTTCCTCTGGCAGGGCGGCCGCCACCAGGTCCTGCACCGGGCCGGCGGCGATCTGACCGGGGAACTCGAGCTCGCCCCCCACGGCCCGGAACTGCTGGAGAAATTCCCCGTGGTGGGTACCTTGAAAGGAGGAGAGGATGCGGAAGATGACCGAGGAGAACCTCAAGGCGGCGTTCGCCGGTGAGTCCCAGGCCCACATGCGCTACCTCGTCTTCGCCCAAGTGGCGGAAGAAGAGGGCAAAGTGAACATCGCCCGCCTCTTCCGGGCCATCGCCTACGCCGAACAAGTCCACGCCCAAAACCACCTGCGGGAGCTCGGCGGGATAAAGGCCACCCCGGAGAACCTGGAGGCCGCCATCGGCGGGGAGACCTTCGAGGTGGAGGAGATGTACCCCGCCTACCACGAGGTGGCCAAGCTCCAGGGGGAGGCGGGGGCGGAGCGCTCCACCCATTATGCCCTGGAGGCCGAGAAGATCCATGCAGAAATGTACAAAAAGGCGAAGGAGGCCGCCCGGGCCGGCCGGGACATCGATCTCGGCACCGTGTACATCTGTCCCGTGTGCGGCTACACCGTGGAGGGCACCCCCCCGGAGTACTGCCCGGTGTGCGGCGCCCCCCGCGAGGAGTTCAAATCCTTCTAGGAGGTGAGCGGTATGTGCGAGGGCCGGATGCCGCTTTTGGGGGACAAGTTCCCGGAGATGGAGGTCCAGACCACCCACGGGAAGGTCAAGCTCCCCGACGCTTACAAGGGCAAATGGTTCGTCCTCTTCTCCCACCCGGCGGACTTCACCCCCGTCTGTACCACCGAGTTCGTGGCCTTCCAGAAACGCTACGATGAATTCAAAAAACTCAACACGGAGCTCATCGGCCTGTCCATCGATCAGGTCTTCTCCCACATCAAGTGGGTGGAGTGGATCAAGGAGAAGCTGGGGGTGGAGATCCAGTTCCCCATCATCGCCGACGACACCGGCCGGGTGGCCGGAGAGCTGGGGCTCATCCACCCCGGCAAGGGCACCAACACCGTGAGGGCGGTGTTCATCGTGGACCCGGAGGGCACGATCAGGGCCATCCTCTACTACCCCCAGGAGCTGGGCCGCAACATGGACGAGATCCTGAGGATGATAAAAGGGTTCCAGGTCTCGGACCGGGAGGGGGTGGCCATCCCGGCGGGCTGGCCCCAGAACGAGCTCATCGGCGACGGGGTGATCATCCCGCCGGCGGCGGACGTGAAGACGGCGGCCGAGCGGCCCAAGCAGTACGACTGCTACGACTGGTGGTTCTGCCACAAGAAGCTTTAGGGCGCCCCCAGGTCCCCCTGCCCTGGAGAAGCCGGCAGGCGGACTTCCGCTGGCGTAGCTGACACTCTGTCCCGGGGGGGCGCGAGAGGCGGAGCTAGAAAACTTCTCCCCACCGGGAGGGGTGAAAGGAGGAACGATGATCGGAAAGAGGATGGAAGAGGCTTTGAACGAGCAGATCAACGAGGAGCTGTTTTCCGGCTACCTGTACCTCTCCATGGCCGCTTACTTCCACAGCCAGGGGCTGGAGGGGATGGCCCGCTGGATGGAGCTACAGGCCAAGGAGGAGCTGGGGCACGCCATGCGCATATTCCGCCACCTGGTGGAGCGTGGGGGGCGGGTGTCCCTGAAGGCCCTGAAGGAGCCGCAGGCGGAGTGGGAATCTCCCCTGGCCGCCTTCCAGGCCGCCTACCAGCACGAGCGGCACATTACCGCCAAGATCCACGAGCTGGTGGAGCTGGCCCAAGGGGAAAAGGACCACGCCGCCTTCCAGATGCTGCAGTGGTTCGTGGCCGAGCAGGTGGAGGAGGAGGACCAGACCAAGCGGGCGGTGGAGCTGTTGGAGCGGGCCGGCCCGGACGGGCGGGGCCTGCTGATCGTGGACGCCAGGCTCGGCGCCCGGAGCGAGTGAGAAAGGAGAGCCATGCCGGAGAAGCTCGACATGTTCTGCTACCAGTGCTCCCAGACCGCCGGGGGGACCGGCTGCACCAAATGGGGGGTGTGCGGGAAATCCCCCACCCTGGCCCGCCTGCAGGACAACCTGCTTTTGGCCACCAAAGGCATGGCCGCCTACCTCTACCACGCCCGGGAGCTGGGGTACACCGACCCGGAGATCGACGCCTTCCTGGAGCGGGCCTTCTACGCCACCTTCACCAACGTCAACTTCGACGCCGAGACCTTCGTGGAACTGGCCGTGGAGGCGGGGGAGATGAACATCAGGACCATGCGCCTCCTGAAGAAGGCCCACATCGAGACCTTCGGGGAGCCCAGCCCCACCCAGGTCCGGACCGGGACCGTCCAGGGACGGGCCATCATCGCCACCGGGCACGGCCTCAAGGCCCTGCACGCCCTGCTGGAGCAGACCGAGGGGACCGGGATCAACGTCTACACCCACTCCGAGCTCCTGCCGGCCCACGGCTACCCGGGCCTGCGGAAGTTCCCTCACCTTGTAGGGAACCTGGGGAAGGCTTGGTTCGACCAGAAGGAGCTGTTCTCTCGGATCCCGGCGGCCATCCTGGGGACCTCCAACTGCGTGCTCCTGCCCCGGGAGGAGTACCGGGACCGCATGTTCACCACCGGCCCGGCCCGCCTCCCCGGGGTCCAACACATCCCGGGCTACGACTACGCACCCGTGATCGAGCGGACGTTAAAACTCCCGGAACTCCCGGACCAGCCCGGGGAGGTCACCCTGACCACCGGCTACTCCCTGGGGGCGATCCTGCCCCTGGCCGGGAAGATCAAGGAGCTGGTGGAGGCCGGGAAGATCCGGCACTTCTTCCTGGTGGGGGGCTGCGACGCTCCGCTTGGGAAATCCACCTACTACCGGGAGTTCGTCCAGGCCCTCCCTCAGGACACCATCGTCCTCACCCTGGCATGTGGAAAGTTCCGGTTCAACGACCTGGAGCTGGGGGAGATCGAGGGGATCCCGCGGCTGATCGACCTGGGGCAGTGCAACGACTCCATCGTGGCCATCGACCTGGCCCAGGCCCTGGCGGACCTGTTCGGGGTGGGGGTGAACGACTTGCCCTTGACCCTGGTCATCTCCTGGATGGAGCAGAAGGCGGTGGCCATCCTGTGGTCGCTCCTGTCGCTGGGGATCAAGGGCATCTATCTCGGGCCCATCCTGCCGGCCTGGGTGAACGAGGACATCTTGAAGGTGCTGCAGGATGAGTACGACCTGCGGCTGATCGGGGAGCCCAAGGAGGACATTGCCCGGATGCTTTCGGGCTAGGGAAAGGAGGAGGCATGAGGTTAGGGGAGTTGATAAAGACGGCGGAAGCCGAGGGCAAGGAAAAGCACGTGCCGGTGATCGAGCTCGGGGACTGTCCGGACCCGGGCTGCACCGGGAAGCTGGTCAAGATCACGGTCGGTAAGGAGGTCCCCCACCCCAACACGGTGGAGCACCACATCAAGTGGATCATGCTGTTCGGGGTCAAGGGTGGGGTGCTGGTGCACATCGCCAGCTTCGACCTGGGCCCCACCTTTGGGACGCCAGAGGTAACCGCCCACGTGAACCTGGAGGCCTTTTCCGAGCTGATCGCCGTTGAGTACTGCAACATCCACGGCCTGTGGGAGAGTTCTCTTCAGCTCTAAGGGGGCAGGATGGCTGAGCAAGGGAAGGTCTATGTGTGTGACATCTGCGGGCAGGAGGTGCAGGTGGTGAAGGCCGGGGCAGGCACGCTGGTGTGTTGTGACCAGCCCATGCGCCTCAAGGCCTGAACTTCCCTGTCCCCCGGTGGGGGGATTCCCCAGGGGATGCGGGGGGCTTCTTCCGGTGGGGAGAACGCCCCCCTACTATTCCCCCCGGCGAGGTTTTTAGATGGGACAGGCGGTGACGAGCTCGGCCGTCATTGTGTTGATCATCGCCGCCGGGTTTTTGGCCCGGGGGGTGGGGATCCTGCGGGCGGGGGACGAGCGCGTGCTCAACGGCTTCGTGTACTTTTTCGCCTTCCCCGCTTTTCTCCTCTCCAAGTTGGCCGAGATCCGTTTCAGCTCCGAGACCTTACGCTTCCTGGCCGCCGGGGCAGCCCCCATAGCCGCCCTGCTTGCCCTCCTCTTGCTGGCCCGCTGGGTTTTCAAGCTGCGCCGGGATCAGTTCTACCTCCTGGCGGTGGGGAGCGTGTTCGGGAGCCTGGCCTTCTTCGGCCTCCCGTTCATCGAGGTGGTGTTGGGCCCGGAGGAGCCGGTGCGGTTGGCGGTGGCCATGATCGCGGCGGTGGCCCCGTTCACCGTGGGGCTCGTTTTAGTGCTGCTGGAGCTTTACGGGTTGGAGGGGGTATCGGTGGGCCGAGCCATCCTGGACGTATTGCGGAAATTCTCCCGCAACCCCCTGATCATCGCCCTGGTCTTGGGGTTGGCCGTGTCCCTTTCGGGGGCGGGGCTGCCGCTTTTCCTGGGGAAGGCGTTGGGGCTGTTGGGCGGGGCGGCGGCCCCGGTGGCCCTGTTTTCGCTGGGGGTTTTCCTGCAGGGGAGGGCCCATACTGGGCTCCTCAAGGCGGCGGGGCTGGCCTCCCTGCGGCTGCTTCTCCTCCCCGCCCTGACCGCCTTGTTCGCCTGGCTGTGGGGGCTGGGGCCCGCGGCCCGGGAGGTGGCGGTGCTCATGAACGGGACGCCGATCGCGGTGAACATGATCGTGCTGAGTGCCCGCTACCGGTTCTTCGAACCAGAGGTCGCCACCCTGATCTTGCTCTCCACCCTGGGGGCCCTGTTCACCATGAACCTGTGGGTGTTTTTGGTGTGAGCCGCCTGCCAAGCTCGGATTGGCAGAAAAGATCGGCCAGGGGGTAAATTAGGGGCGACATGCCTGGACAGGAGGGGCTGACCGGGGTGGTGCTGGCCGGGGGGAATGGCCTCCGGATGGGAGGGAACAAAGCCCGGTTGCGGGTGGGAGGGGAAACGTGCCTGGCCCGGGCGATGCGAGTCTTGGCCAGGTTCTGCCAGGAGGTGGTGGTGACCACAAGCGAGGCTCTGCCGCTGGAGCCCCCTCCCCCGGCCCGGCAGGTGGAGGACCTGTACCCCGGCCGGGGGCCGTTGGCGGGCATCCACGCCGGTTTGGCAGTGGCCCGCCACCCCAGGTGCCTGGTGGTGGCCTGTGACATGCCGTTTCTCAGGCCGGAGCTGGTGGAGCTGCTGCTCGCCCGGGCCAAGGGGGAAGAGGCGGTGGTGTGCCAAATTCGGGGTTATCTAGAGCCTTTCCCCGGCGTCTATCCCCGAGGGTTGGGGGCACACATGGAGAGGGCACTTAGGGAGGGAAAACTTGGCGTCCAGGATTTGCTGCGCCGGGTGCCGTTGGAGCTGATCCCGGAGCCCCACGTCCGCCAGGTGGACCCCCGGCTCCAGTCGTTCATCAACCTAAACAGCCCGGCCGACCTGGCCCGACTGGAAATTCACACCGATCTGGAGCCGGCGAGCGGCTGACCCGCCGCCGCGTTTCCACCTCTTGGCGGAAAGCCCCTGCCCTCCCCCCGGATCGGCCGAGGGGGTGAGGGAAGTCAGCCGCCGAACAGGTAGCCGAAGGCCAACCGATGGGACAGGCCCAACATGGGGTGGGTGGTGAGGGCGTAATCCAAGGCGAACGATTGCCAGGAGACCCCCAACCCCAGGGAAATCTGGAATATACCGCCCTGGCTTCGCACTCCCCCCCGCAGCTCGAACCCGGGCACCCCCCAGCCCGCTCCCAGAGCGAAGTAGGAGCCGGCGAGGTCCACGGCGATTAGAAAACCTTGGGGGCTCGTCAAGGCGCCCCCCAGGGCGATGTCCACCGACTGGGCCTCCTGGCGTTCCCCGAGGCCGATGCCGGGGCCCAGGTCGCGGATGGCCAAGCCGAGGCGGAGCTGGCCGAACGGCAGGCTGAGGGTGGTCAAGGCCCCCAAATCCAGGGCCAGGTTGCCCCCCACCTCGTCGGCGATTTGGATGCGGGTGTATTTCACGGACATCCCCAAGGCGGTGGGGAAGGGGAGGAAGCGGGCGAGGAAGGGGAGTTTCTCCCCGGGGAGGCCGACGCCTGCCACCAGGCCGATGTGGGAGTAGGGGAGGGGGTTCCCTTGTGGATCGGTGATCCCGCCGGCGGAGAGGTAAGCGAAGCCAGCGCCCAGGCTGGGGATGGCCCCGGCCAGCCAGGCCACCGAGTACAGGCCCATGGGCAGGGAGTAGCTGGAGTCGGCCCGGGGGCCGGGGAGGTGGGCCAGGCCAGCGGGGTTGTAGAGCAGGGCTTCGGAGCCCTGGGCCAGGGCGGTGTAGGCCCCGCCGAAGCCCATGGCCCGCACGCCCAAGCCGGCGTCGAACGGGCCGGGCAGGCCCTGGGCCAAGGCCGGCCCGGCCAGGCTCGCGGCTAGACAAATGCTCAAAACTAACTTGTTCATCATTCCCTCCTCACCGCAGCACCAGGATGCGGCCGACTTGGGAGCGGATGGTGCGGCCGTTGTGGGTGGCGAGCACCAGGTAGAAGTAGAGGCCGTTGGGCACTGCTTGGCCGGCGTCGTCTTCGAGGTTCCAGCGGAACTCGTCACCCAAGGGGGCATCGGTGTGGTAGACCGGCCGGCCCAGGAGGTCGAAGATGTACAGCTGGGGATCGGTGGCGCCTTGGGGCAGGAAGAACTGGATCACGGCCTGGGTGGCGACTGGATTTTGGGCGAGCTGGGTTCCTATGGGGGGGCCACCTGGGCGGCGCACGTACAGGGTCAGCGAATACCACGGACCGAATTCCCCGCTTCCCCCGGCGTCTTTAGCCCGGACCTTCACCGTGTACACCCCGGCTTGGGCATAGGTGTGGACGACCGGGGGCGGGAGGGTGGAGTCCACGGTGCCGTCTCCATCGAAGTCCCACTCCCAATCGGTGATCTCATCTCCGTCCTCGTCGGTGGCAGTGGCGGTGAAGGTCACCTCCTGGTTTATCTCAGGATCGGCCGGCTCCGCCGTCAAGCTGGTGACTGTGGGGGGGAGGTTCACCGGTTCTTGCACGGTGACCTCTTTCTCCACTTCCGTTTCTGCGCCGCGGGCGTCGGTCACGGTGAGGGTCACGGTGTAGGTGCCGGCTTCGGCATAGGTATGGGTGACCTGTTGGTTGTCCTCAGAGGCGGGCAGGGTGGTGCCATCGCCGAAGTCCCAGGCGTAGGTGAAGGGCTCATCAGGCGGGTCGTCCGGGTCGGAGGCGGTGGCGGTGAAGGTGACTTCCTCTCCGGCCTCGGGCGGCTTGGGGGTCCAATCAAAGTCGGCCTCTGGGGGTTGGTTGGGCCGCGGCTGCACGGTAATGGTTTTGGTTTCACTGCCGGCCAGGCCTCGTTCGTCGGTCACGGTGAGAGTGACCTCGAACCGGCCTCCCTCTGGATAATCGCTGTAGGTGTAGGTGACGGCTTGGGCGCTGGTGGTAGTCTCGTCCACCACCCCATCGCCGTCGAAATCCCACTCGAACTTGACCAGCTCATCCCCGTCCGGATCGGACGCCTGGGGGGTGAAGGTGACCTCCTCATCCCACCGGGGTTCGGCCGGGGTCCAATCGAAGTCCACTTGTGGTGGGTTGTTCAACTCCAAGGGCCAGCTGCTCGTGCTTTCCACGGTGGCCTGGTAGCCTTGGCCGGCCTCGCTCTGGATGAGGGTGAGGCCCAGGCGCACGTCCTTGCCGGTGATATCCCTGGGGGGAGCGGCTGCGGTGATCCACACCCACAGCTCCAGGGCCCCGTCGTCTGGGACCTGGGCGGAGGGAGTTAGGGTTATGGTGACCCCGGAGTCCCTGAACCCGGAGAGTGAGCGGGCCTGGCCGAGCACCGTACCTTCCGCATCGGTGACCTCGAGCCCCACCACATCACCAGGCTCTGCGGTACCGAGGTTGCGAATCACCAAAGGATTAATAAAGACGGGGGCATCATTTTGATCCAGATCTGCTAACAAGGCTTTCATTACGCAAACCCGTTGCCCAGAGAAGATCGTCTGCGGTCTTACATCCAGTTCCTCCACGATCTCTGCTCCACCTGGGTAAAGGGTGACGGCCCTGGGATAAATGGCCACAGGGCTCCATCCATAGGACCGAGCTTCATCGCACCATGCTTGGGCTTTGGGCTGGAGGGTGTGTCCGGGAATAGGATCTCCGATCACATAAAGGATGGTGAGGTTAACCTGCTCATCGTCACCCAAGGCGACCGGCTCCCTGCTGAAGGGGATCTCCACCCCTCCCGCATGAAAGGAAGCCAAAACCCCCGGATTGTTCACCCTCCCCAATAGCCCTCGGGTATCATACACAGCTATCTCAGCCAGCTCGCCTCCCTCAGCGCTGGCAGTCTCAGAGTTCCACACTTTGATTCTATCTATGACCACTCCCAAATCGTTGGCGTCTTGGTCTTTGACCAATACCTGCTGGGTGAGAACCTCGCCGCTGTTCACTACCAGCGGTTGTGGTAAACGGGAAATGTCCCGAAACTCCTCGACGCCAGACCTCATGATGGTGTGAGTGGTGGTCGCACCGCTTGCTTGGCTGAACGGCTGGTTGTTTTCTAGGAACTCCAAAGTTAGCTTCGTACGGATCTTTCTGTTTTCGGTGGGGGTGGCTGAAATTTCCACTTGGACTTCGCAAATTAACCTTGAATTATCGTTCACCACTATAGGACGTGGCACCTCATAGACTATCCCTTCGGTATTCCATGTCGACAGGTCGGTCAGGACTATTGGAGCGAGGGAGGTGCCATCCACAGAAAGGTTCAAGGTTACCGCTGCAACATCGTTTTGATCAGCCGACTCCAGGTTTTGAATGACAATGCGGCTTAGGTAGATAGCCGAAGCGTTGGCATCGTGGTCTTCCCAAGTAACGACCTGAACCGTGCCCGCATCATTGGGGTTCAAGTATATGGAGCTGAGTTCGCTTTCATCCACTCGTTCAAAGCCAGCTTTGGCAAATTCCTCGATCCCCCCATCCACGATCCAGCCAGTGGCCCCGACCTCCCCGTTGACGGTGTAGTAAAAATTTACTGCTATCTGAAGTGTTTCACCTCCGTTTACCGAAGAAACTCCGGCCGCCCAGACCAAAACTTGTAAGGAACGAGTACTTCCAGCCGGCACCGTATACGCCATGGACACCGTAAGTCCCCCGCTGGCGAGTCCGGAAAGATCGGTGAGGGAGACTAAAATGTCCCCGCCATCCCGGATCTCCAGCTTGCTTAATTGACTAGAAGTGGCAGTGCCGTCGTTTCGGATGGTTACTGCGTACAAGGAAGTGTCTGCGCTGGCGTCACCTTGTACCTCTATCTCCTGGACCACAATGGCAGAGTCTCCGGGGTTGAGGTAACCGGCGGCCACCTCTTGGTCGGTAAACGTCGGTGCCCCAGCGGCCGTGGCTGCCAAATAAGCCAAGGCGGCAAAACACATGAGTAACCTGTTCACGCCGCCACCTCCTTTTCTTGGGACAAGCGGTGCATCTTCATTTCCACCTTAGTTTAGTTCCCTACCCTGGCCCGCACGTTATCGCCATCACCCCTCCGGGGCGCCTTTGTCGAACGAGGTGATGACCGCTGTCACACCGAGGGCTGTCCATCCGGCCCTAGAACTCGACCCGCAATGCCAGCAGATGAGTGTCACCGAGTTTTCCGGGCAGGAAAGCGTAATCGATCGCTAGCCAGGGCCAAGGTGAGATCCCCAATCCGGCAGTCCACTTCCCGGCTGGGTCAGTGAGGAGCCAGTCATAGCCAGCCCGCAGGGCGAGCCACTCCAGGGAAAGCTCACCTCCTAGGCGGAGGCGCTCGAACCGGGGTCGGTCCACCCCCCATTCATAGCTTGCGGCACATATAAGGCGTATCCCTTCCCAAACCGGGAGTTCAGCGGCCAGGCCCACACGCGCAAGCCAGGGCACGTAGTTCACCGGCTCCCCGGTGGTGCCGTACCACTGCACTTCGGTGCCGCCGAGGTCGGTAGTGACGAAGGCAAACGAGACCGGGATCCCCAGCAACTGCTGGCGCCACATGAGCCCCACGTCATAGCCAAGGCCAAAGCTTCTGCCTTCCAGGATGCGGTCGTGATAGAGCTTGACGTTGAGGCCGATGGACACGGAGGGGCTTTGCTCGAGCTGCCAGCCGAGTGAGGCGATGATCAGATAGGACCAGGTATCGAAGGTGCCGTAGCCCCCTTCTTCTTCCCACCAGGGGATATCGCGCACGTGGACCGAAAGCCAGCTCAGGCCGAACTGCACCGGGCGACCTTCCAGGGAGAGCGCTGGGCGCTCCTCCCCGATTGGGGGATAACCGGCTAAGGTGAGGTACTGTAGGTCGATTCCGGCTCCCAGCCAATCGGTATACATGCCCTCGGCCTGGAAGTCCCCGAGCTGGGCCAGCCCGGCCGGGTTCCAGTAGGCCCCCGTCGGGCCTTGGGCGATGGCGCAGAACGCCCCGCCCATGCCCAATGCCCGCACCCCTATGCCCGTCCGAGCGAAGCTAGCCGCATCGTAACCCGGCGGCACCGCCTGGGCAGTGCCGAGCACAACGATGCACGTGGAGATCACTGTTATCCAGATTAGCTTGCGCACTCTATCAGCCCCCCCACGAGAAGTCGACACCCAAGTAAGGGCCAGAGAAATCTAGCGCCGGCAGCCCTGCCGGCTCGATCCGGCCGCCCTCGCCTTCAATGGCCGCCACCGACAGGTACCGGAACCCCAGCCGCCAACCGAGGTTCATACCCCCCCAGGTGAACACGGGGCCGGCTGCCTTGAGCCCTCCCCCCAATGCCCAACCGCTCCCGGAGATGAGTCCTGCCGCCTCGGCCCGGTAGGCCCCCACCCCCGCCTGCAGGGAAACGGGTCGACCGAAGACTGGGAACTTCAGTCGTCCCAACAGGGCGATCCCGAAGGCCCAGCAGGTCTGAGGGGCGAACTCCCGACCCCGGATGCCCCCGGAGGCGGAGAAGAACTCCATCCCCACCCCAAGCTGCCGCCACGGCCACAGGACGATCTCAGCCCCCCAGGCCAGGCGCAACGGGGAGGCGCTGGTGCCCTCCCGCTCGGCCAAGGCGGTGAGTTGGCCGTTGAGGTACCCCATATTGGGCAGCCCCAGGACCCCCCCTACGTCCAACCCCCAAGCGAATGCCAGCGTCCCCAGAGCTAGCACCAAAACCAAAATGACACCGAACGTCTGCATTTCTTCCTCCCCTCGCTTTTCTGAATGAAGGATGGACTCTTACACCTCCGGGAGAAAGGCAACTGGTCCTCTTAAAGAAGGAAAAAGGGGGCGACCCGCGCGCCTGCAGGTCACCCCCTTGGAACTGACCGTTGGCCTCAGCGGAGGATGACGATCTTGAGCACGTCGCTTACGATCCAGTCCTCCCCCACCTTGGCGTAGGCCTTGTACAGGTACACGCCGTTGGCCAGGGGCAGGCCGTCCAGGTCCTCGGTGTGCCAGACCAGCTCGTTTCCGGGCGCTTCGCCCCGGTAGACCAGCCGGCCGGAGAAGTCGTAGACCTCCACCCGGATGAGGTCCGCCTCCACCCCCCGGACGTAGAAGGTGGTGGTGTGGACGTCCCTCACCGGGTTGGGCACCGCGAGGAAGGAGGGCTCGCGCGGTCTGGACTCCGGCTCCACCGCGAGCGGCAGCATGGCCGGGCCGAGGTCTCCCACGCAGTCGGCGTTCTTCACCCAGACGTTATCGATGGCCCAGCCGACGTAGTTGTTGTACAGCTTGTCCACCGAGTCGAATCCGAACCGGACTTGTAGCTGTGTGCCCTCCACTGGGATCAGGCTGATCACCATGTCCTCGCAGTCCGGCGAGGGGTCCTTGGAGTCCCGGTACCAGATGGTCTGCCAGGGGCCGCCGTCCCAGGAGATTTGGACGAAGGTCTTGTCGAAGGCGCCGTTGTAGGACTCCACCTCGCGGAAGTGAGAGAAGCCGACAGCGATTTTATCGACGCACTCGGGGATCTGGATCACCGGCGAGGTCAGGTATCCCTGGACCCGGGCCCCGGTGGCGTAGTCGCAGGTGTCATCCTGGCCGAAGTAGGCGTATTTGCCGCCGAGTTTATTGCAGTCTATGCATTCGAGGTCAGCGGGGACGTGCCACAGGCCGGTCATGTTCCAGCCGGTGGCGTCCTCGAAGTCCTCGTCGAGGAGGTCGCAGGGGCAGGGCGGCGCCGCTGCGATGTCTATGCAGCAATACAGCGTGTCTTGGTTGCCGGCCGCGTCGGTCACGGTGAAGGTACAACAGAACTCACCGGCCTGGGTGGGGGTGCCGGTGATCTCACCGGTGAGCTGGTCGAGATCGAGGCCGGGGATGCCACCGTTCCCACAGTACCAGGACCAGTGGTACGGGAGCACGCCGCCTGTAGCCTCAAGGTCTGCATAGTAAGGCTGGCCCACCTGGCCGTCCGGCAGGTCAGCGCACTCGGTGGTGATCTGGAGCTGCTCCGGAGGGGCTTCTTGCAAGATCACCTTTACGTCGTCGATCAGCCAGCCGATGTATTGGTTGGCGTAGCCGTCCACCGTGTCGAAGCAGAACCGGATCCTCAGTACCGTAGCGCCGGCTGGCACCACGATGGGCGATCCATCTGGATAGGCCGAGACCTCCACCAACTGCCAGTCCTGCTCGGAGGGATCCTTGGAGTCCTTGTACCAAATGGTGCTCCAGTTTGTGCCGTCGAACGAGATCTCGACGTAGGTCTTGTCGTACTCGCCCTGGTAGAACTCCACCTGGCGCCAGTACTTCCAGCCGATGGTGAGCTGGGTGCCGGCGGTGAGCCCGGACACGTCGATCGCGGGGGACACAAGGCAGCCGGAGTTGGCCCCGGCGGTGGCGTAGTTCAGTGTCTCGTCTTTGCCGTAGTAATAACAGTGGGTCGGCGAGGCGTAGGGCGGCTCCGGCTTTACCCAGACCGAGGGCCAGGCGCTCCCATCGGTGAGGTGCCAAAGGCTATCATCTGGAGCGTCCCAGTCACCGGCAAAGTTGCCTTGGGGATTGCCCTCGAAGTCGTCGTAGAACAGGACGCCCCCAACTATGGCCTGCTCGATCACGATGTCGTAGCAACGCTCATAGGTCTGGCCCCGGTCGTCGGACACCCCGATGCAAAGCTGGTAGGTGCCCGGGGCCGTGGGAGTGCCGGAGACAGTCACGCTGTCGTCTTGGATGTTGGTGTTAAGCCAGTCGGGCTTTTCGATGATCCGCCAGGAGTAAGCGTGCTCAGCGGTGCCGCCCACGGCGTACAAAGTGGCTTCGTAATACTGGCCCACGATCCCCTCGGGCAGGGACTGGGGCTCGATCCGGAGCTGGTCGCCCCCAGCGGTGGCCACAAGCAGGTCGTCGATCAGCCAGCCCAGGAAGTCGTTGGCCACGTTGTCCACCGCGTCGAACACGAACCGGATGCGCATGGTGGTCGCCCCGGCGGGCACCGCCACCAGCGCCCAGTTGTCCTCGCCCCAGACCGGAATCCCGTCCACGTACATCGGATGCCACACCTTCTGCAGCCAGCACTCGGTGGAATCCCTGGACCACACCGTCTGCCACGTCTGGCCTCCGTCGAAGGAGACCTGGACATAGGTGCGGTCGTAGGAGCCCTGGGAGTAGCACTCCACCTCCCGGTAGAAGCCGAACCCCACCCGCACCGCGCTGACCCCGGCCGGGAGCTCAATCTGGGGGGAGGTGAGTTCGCCGTAGGGGTAGCCACCACCGGCGCCCATGGGGCGCATCCTGGCCGCCCGGGCGCGGGCCTCGGGACTAAGGGCTGACGGACCGAGCCCGTTGAGGGCGTAGGAGCCGGTGTCGTCCCGGCCGAACCAGACGGCGTGGTCCGGGGATGGGAACGGGGTCAGGTTGTCGTAGGCCAAGGAGGGCACATCCGCCTCGCTGGCCAGGTGCCACAGGTTCTCGGAATTACCCGAGAAGGACCAGCCGGCGGCCTCCATGGCGGCCTGGTCCGCGTACTCGAAGTCCTCGTACCAGAACACCGACGCCGGCAGCCCCCCGCCGCCGCCGAAGATGGCCCCGCCCAGCTGGCCAAGATTGGGAGTGGTATTGGTCCCGATCACGGCCCAGATGTAGCCGCCGTAGCCGTCCGTATCGGCGGTGTTCACCCCCTGGTCCGAGCAGGGCACCCAGGAGGCGTTGCCAACATCCCACCAGAAGAGCTGGAGGGTGTTCTCGTCCGCCCCGGCGATGGTGTCTGGGTAGTAGAGCCGGATCTCGAGCTCGGTCAGGCCGGAGGGATCGGGCACGTAGACGTCGATGTAGCCCACCTCGTTTGTGCCGAACCCGGTCCCGGTGGGGTTGTCCGCGTACTTGGCCACCGTCACTGTACCACTGCCACCGGTGGCGGTCACGCTGGCGTCGCCGGAGGGCAGCGAAACCGTGTCCCCTTCGTCCAGTTCCTCAGTGGCGGACTCGGTCACCTCCGAGCGGACCCAGGGCTCGAAGTCCACGTTGTCGCTCACGGCATCGCCTGTGCCTGGGCCAACTCCTGAAGGTCCGGAGTCATCGCCCCACCAGTTGTTCTTGGCATCGAGGGTTCCAGTGCCGCCGTTATAGACCCCGTGGTCGACGTTTCCCTCAATGTTGTTGAAGTTAACAGCCATGTTGCTTACATCAACACCTGAAATGATGTGCACGCCGGAATCCGCCGCGACGTTATTGGTGATGGTGTTGCCTGTTATTGTGACCTCATTGCTAGCTATGCCCAGCCAGATGCCATGCCACCAGCCGGAAACCTTGTTTCCTTCAATAGTGGCATTGACCGTGCCTGCAGCTCCATATTCAGCTAGACTGCCAATTTCGATGCCATTGCCCGGCCCGCTGCTAGCTAGGTCGTTATCCTTTATTGTGACATCGATGCTGGCTCCTGCATCCCATGTGGCAGCATTTATACCCACAACATCAATAACGCCTGTGCCTCCGAGACCCGCAGCGCTCACCGTATTGCCTTCTATGGTTACGGTGTGTGAGCCAGAACCCGCCTGGGCCATGATGCCACCCTGACAGTTGGTCACCGTATTACCTGTAGCGGTTCCACCTGAATTCCAGAACAAGATGCCAGAGGCTTGCCAGTGAGTGCCAGTGCCAGGATAGATCCAGGCGTTCTCGCTGACGATATTGTTTTCAACTGTTCCTGTGGCTCCAAAGCCTACTTGGATGCCGTTCTGGGCGATGTCGCCAGTTGGACCCATACCGGTGACTGTATTGTGGTGGATGTTGGCGGTGAGCCCTTCATGGTTGGCCGTGATGCCGTTCTTGAGATAGCTCGAGATAACGCAGTTCTTCACTTCCGTCGTAACGGTTTTGCCATAAGATGTTATGTATATGGCATTGCCATTCTTAATGCCTATATCTTCAACGATCACCGAATCGATCGTCCCTCCCGTGCCACGCCATAGGATGCCCACGAACATGGAAGCATCTGTGGACACGGAGCTGACATTTGATCCATCTACCTTCAGATTCTCTATGGTCACGCTTTCAGCTTCAGCCTGATCCACTACGATAATGGCAGCGGTGGGCAAATTTGCAGAAGCCTTTCGGCTGAAGAGCTGGAAGTTATTGGCAGTTGTCTGAGATGGCTTGATAATTGTAGTGTCGCCAACGCCCTGGAGCGTCAGACTCTTGTCGATGACCACCTGCTCATCATACGTCCCCGCCGCCACGAGGATGGTGTCGCCGGGCTGGGCGTCGTCGATCGCCGCCTGGATCGTGCCGTAGCTCTCGCCCGTGGTCTCGTTCACAACGGGACCAGGGGAATTTACTCCGTACTGCCTACCGTCCGCCGGTGCCAAGATGACCCGATATTTACCACTGCCAAGATCAGTTATTGTGACTTCATAACCAGGAAAGGCCAGAGGGATATACTCACTGCCCCAGCTCCAGTCCATGTCCCAAGCCGCTTCCCCGCTGTTTACACCAGTACAGCTGTTGTCCAGCGCGTAGCCAGGAGTTTCGGCATTGCCCATCCCAGAATAGTAAGCGCCGGCCCCAGTCTCCAGGGCGTACATATTGGTCCAGTCCATGACGCCGGACATGGGGGCCGCCGCCGCACCGCTAGTATCCCCATCATTCCCCACATTGGCGTTGTATTCCAAATACCAGTTTCCATTTTCGAACCTCAACTGGTAGTTATACCAGTCGGCGCAGTCTGGATTGTAGTAGCTACCCCAGCCACCCGCCGTGGTGTAAGCGTCGTGGTCGACAACCCGGCCACAGGCATAATCCTGGCTGCCACCACCGGCCTTGTCGTAAGTGGCCATGGCCCCGTTCCTGGCGTATACGTCGAAACCGGCCACTCCGTCCCCGGCACTGGCGGCAATCTCTCCGTTGCCGTCCACCATGATTACGATACCGGTAAACGAGCCATCACCGTTAGCTGTGAGCGAGCCTTCGAACACCATGGTGGCCGAGTCTATCGTGTTAGATAACGCGGCCACTCCGAACAACAAAACTATTACCAGGCAAATCCACAACCACCGCCAATTGCGCTCCATAACCCTCCTCCTTTGACAAGGGAAATCGAAGTCGGTCGCAGTCAGCCACTAACTCTAGGCTCGGTTTCATCACCTCCTTACCCCAGTAGGCGGAGTGGTGAACCCAGTATACCAGGGGAAAGCAAAGAGAGCAATAGTGAGGTTTAACAAAAAGCTTGAAGGTAAAATGATTCAGCAGGTACGGCTCACCCGCCGGGCGGGGGCGGCACCGGCGGGAGCTTGGCCTCCACCTCCCCTTCGGCGGTGGCCTCTGCCCCCCGGTCGTCCACCACCGTGAGCACCACCTGGAACGTCCCCGGCGCCCGATACTCGTGGGTCACCCGTATCCCTTCCCCCGCTTCCCCGACACCGAAGTCCCAGGAGTAGGCCACGATCACTCCGTCCGGATCCGAGGAAGCGGAGGCATCGAAGGAGACCTGAAACGGCACTTCTCCTTGCTGGGGGGTAAAGGTGAACGAGGCCTGTGGGGGTTGGTTGCGCTCGAAACAGCCCTCCAGCCCCAAAAGGAGCACCTCAGTCCACAGGGCCACGCCAGTCGAACCCAATGCCGCATATCTCCTCTTTCAGGAAAAAAGGGGCGGGGCAAGTGCCCCGCCCCCATCCCACTCACCTTAGGTCACCTCAGGATGACCACCTTCTGCACCTGGGTGACGATCCACTCCCCGGCCACCTTGATGTAAGCCCGATACAGGTAGACGCCGTTGGCCAGGTACCGGCCGAGCAGGTCATCGGTGTGCCAAACGAGTTCGTTGCCGGCTGCCTCGCCCTCCCAGACCAACCGCCCGGCGAGGTCGTAGATCTCCACCCGGATGGCCTCGGCCTCCACCCCTCGCGCCACGAAGGTGGTGGTGTAAACGTCGCGCACCGGGTTGGGAACCACCAGGAAGGAGGGCTCCCGCGGTCCGACCTCCGGTTCGATCAGCATGGGCCAGGTGGCCTGTCCCAGTCCGTCGACACAGGCGGCGTTCCCTACCCAGACATCGTCGATGGCCCAGCCAGGGAATGCGTTGAAGTACATGTCCACAGAATCGAAACCGAACCGGATCTGCAGAGTTTCCGCGCCTTCGGGGACCAGGATCGGCCCCACAATGGCCTCGCCGCATTCAGGGGACGGATCACGGGAATCACGCTGCCACACAGTTTGCCACGGGCCGCCTGAGAATGACACCTGCACGAACGTTCGGTCGTAAGATCCTTGGAGATAGCTTTCTACCTGCCGGAAGTACTTGAACCCCAGGGCCACGGCCTCCACGCAGTCGGGGATCACGATCTCGCAGGAAGTCAGGTAACCCTGCACCCCGGTACCGAGATCATAGTTACAGGCATCGTCACGGCCGAAATAGGCGAACCCTTCCTCCAGAAGGTGACAATCCTGACATTCTGATCCTAGGGTCCAATGCCACAGGCCGGTAGCCTCCCAATCCTCGAGAGTGGCAAAATCGTGTAAAAGGAGCATACAGGCGCAATCCGGGGCTTCCTCCACCAAGATACAGCAATCGAGTCGGGCCATGTTCCCGATGGAGTCGGCTACCGTGATCGGGCAGCAAAAGGCACCTGGCTGGGTGGGTGTGCCAGTGATGCGACCTCTCTGGGGGTCCAGGCTCAGCCCCGGAGGGCTATCGGGACAGTCCCAGGACCAACTGTAGGGTGACACCCCACCAGAGGCCTGAAGCTGAACCTCGTACCAGTGCCCCACCTGCCCAGGGGGGAGGTCCTCACAGGTGGTGAGGATGGTGAGGGGGGATACCTCCGGGGGCCGGATCTCAATGTCGTCGATGAACCAGCCCAGGAATTCGTTGTAGTACCCGTCCACCGAGTCGAACACAAACTTGAGGCGCAAGCTGGTGGCCCCCTCAGGAACCCGGATCGGCACCGGCCCGGCTTGCATCCAGGTTCTTTCCGCCGGGGTCATGGAATCCAGCAGCCAGACGGTCTCCCAGGGGCCGCCGTCGAAGGATACCTGGACGTAAGTGCGATCGAAGGAATCGAGCTGGTAGTGCTCCACGTCTCGGAAATAGTGGAAGGTGAGCTGAAGTTCTCGTTGGCCGGCTACCTCGATCACTGGGGTGATGAGCTCGCCATAGCTCCTCTCCTGGGCGGCCTGGAGGCCAAGCCGGGCCCGCTGGGCCCGCTCCGTAGCGCTCAAAGGAGGGGGTGCTCCGGCGGCGTAAGTGGGGTCTCCTGGGACGCCGAAGCGAGCGGCGTGGGAGGGGGAAGGGAACGGGGTGGGGTCGGGGATGAACTCTGCACACTGCCTTTCCTCAGTGAGGTGCCACAATCCGGCAAACTCCCAGCCGTCCTCTTCGGCCTCTTCCTGAGAGGGATATTCCAAGTCGTAGAACACACTGGGTGGCTGCTGGCTGAAGTCCACCCGGGTGGTTCTGCCAAGCTCCACGGTTACCGTGACCGAGTTGCCTGTGGTCCGATACATCCCGTCCACGAAGATGTGCCAAGGTCCGTAACCGGGGGCTTCGATGGCGATGGTATATGTACCGGGTGGAAGTCCTGGCATTAGGTATTCCCCTGCTTCGCTAGTTTTGTAGTAGGGGGGTTCGAATACCTGAGGATGGATCCAAGCCTCGGTCACGGGATTACCTGCCGCGTCAGTCACCCGGCCCGCTATACTACCGCTGCGCTCAAGCGTGAAATCTAACGTATACACCTGCTCGAGCTCAACCTGGATGGTTTGAGATGTGGGCATGAGGTTGGGATCAGAAGGCTGGACTGTTACGATGTATTCACCACTTTCTGTTATGGCCAGCACATATCGTCCCTGGGCATCTGACCGAGTGAACTCAAAGTCAGGCCCTCTCGCTGTGATAACTGCATCTGAAATTAGTTCTCCTTCTAGGGTGGTGATAGCTCCTATAATAGTGCTAACAGGAAGTACGCGGGAATAGATGGGATTTTGGTTATGTGTAAGTGCAACAGAATACATTCCAGCTGTAAAAGGAATCCCCACGCTTAGTGTAAAAGAGCCAACTGGCACCACGTGGGCAACAACGCTGCCATCTTCCTCGTGGGGAGGTTCAGCATAATCGAAATATAAATCAAAGCTATACTGGCTTACCACCGAAGAGTTTATATCGTACACTAAAAAATTATATGCTCCATCAGGATTGCAATAAGGAAACGGCCTGAATTCACCCTCCTCAATTTCTATGAAATCCTCGGTCACCTCATCATCCGGAGTCACGTACAAGTCTATGTATATCATGCGTTTTGCATTTGTTAAATCCCCATTGCTAGAGAGAGTCAAAGCGGTCTGTGCTTCCACAGGAGCACAGCTGAACCTGGTCATGCTCTCCATCCTCTTTTGACAGTGATAGCAAAAGGTAGCATTTGTAGAAGTAGCGTTAGCCATAATACAACGTCCCCCATCTGCTTTATTCCCGCGGCAGCAAACACCGTAGTTCACGGTCGTGCAGGTCCGATTAGAATCATAGTTACAACACAGTTCACCAGTGGATGACTGAGTTACACCGTCGGAAGGACAATCGCAACCACAAGTCTCCCTATCAGAACATAGGGGGTTAGGTTGATCAGTGGAACTATTACATCTTCTATCTATTGACCCAGCATCTCTCGAGCAGTACTCGTCTTTCAGCCCTCCATATATTTCAATATGCCCCACCTCATGAGCAAGAACGTAATTATATCCCAAGATATTTTGGGTATCCGCCAATATCCATACTGTGTCCTGTTGATTGCTTACGCCGGCATATCTTTTTCCGTCCGGCATTATGCCAACACACATTTGTGTTTGATCAGATAAACCTACGATAATATTATATCGAGAACGTTCTACGCCCTGATGTTCCACAAAACGCTTGATTTCTCCTAAAAGTCCACCTCGCAGATTCCAAATCATCGTCTGAAAGCCCGTGCACGCTGTTTCTGAAATCTCAAGATTCTGCGTTTCAGTATCCAATACTGTCATTAATACCGGCCAGGTGTTCGGGTCATCAAGAGATACGCCTGGGCAATTTCTCAATGGGGTTACCTCTAGGAAGTTCCTCACAAGAGCATGGGCTTTAGTCTCAAAGTCAGATTGCGTCCCTACCCAGTTGACTGGCACAAACAGGAACTTTGCATTGTAGTCTCTTACTTGGATGGTGGTAGTGGAAATAGCGTCGTATTTCGCGGGAATAGTCTCTGAATATGTAGGCCAGCATGGGCCTCCATGGCAAGCTTGCCCAACCACTGTCAAATGATATGTGTAGTTCCCGGTTCTCAAAGGCAAGCGGATCTTGAACGAAAATTCATGCTCTCCCACAGGCACGAACTGCTGTTCAGCCCACAAAGGCTCCCAGTACAAACCCCTTACCAGAGGCAAGCTGCATAGCCACCCATGTTCGCATCCATACACCATAAAATAGTACATTGGGCAGTAGCAGTTCGCGTAGTATCTGACGGTTACAGTTATTTCTTCACCAGCGCGGGCTTCTTCTGGAGCTTCAATCCTAATCCAGTCGATAAACGGGTTCGCCCGCACCGTAAGTTGGTCGACCACTGCCAATTGGCCAGTAGTTTCTTCCACGTAATCCAAGAAGTTCTTCAGTGACAAGATTCCAGCCTCGTCATTCACCAGGAGGGAAGGATGGATAGCTACAGCAAAAGGCTTAAATCCCAAACGGTTATCATCATATCGGCGCCTTATATCCGCGAAGAACTCCCTTGATCCGCCACGGGCCAAATAGAAATTGTCGACTAGCGCCTCGTCCAGCTGGATTCCAAAAGCTAGCGGGATCGCGACAAGTCCCGCATGTGTGTCTTCTAAATGGTATGGGTGGTCAGGCCCTTTTGGAAAGATCCCTGTGCATGAGCGCACCTCAAGTCGCTCCAGTACACGGAGCAAAGTTTCATTTACCAGATAACCTTGCGGTTTGAAGTCCGCGATGTACTGGGGGCGCATGTTCCCCACCGCGGCCCGGACCACCAGGAACGCATTCTCCAACCTGTCGTAGAGTTCCTCCTCGGAAAGAGAAAGCAGGTCCTCACCGGCCTCCCAACCAAGCACCCCGATCTGGTGACCCCGGTCGTGGATCTCCTTAACCAGATTCGGATAAGCCAACGCTATCTCCCCGGTCACATACACCGTAGTCCGCCAGCCATAAGACTCCATCAGCTCCAGGATGGGCAACACGTTCTCCGCGTCCTCCGGCGTTACTAGGTCCACTTGCAGGTTGATGAAGGTGGGCTTGGGCGGCACAGGCTGTCCCAAAATCCCAGCTGGTTTTCCTTCTCCCAGCGGGTCGCTTTCGCGGGAAGCCGCTGGTTCCTCTCCTGACGACAGAACAATCCCCTTCAGAATCACGCGGTGGGGGCCAGCAGGATCGTTGGAATAAACGGTGATGGTCTGCTCCACCGGTTGGGGATTTCGGCTGTAACCAGCGGTGTTGAATCGCACCGTCAACCTGGCAGTCTCTCCAGGATCAATGGTTTCCTTGTCAAGCTCATAGGTGGTACATCCACAGGGGTGACTAACCTGCAAAATTGTAACGGGGGCATCACCCGCGCTGGTTAGGGGAAATGTATGAACAACAACTGTGCCGTCAATCACTGAGCCGAAATCAAATAGCTCCTCTTCCAGAGAAAGCCGAGGCCCTCCCCATACGGCAACACAAACCACTCCCACTAGCCATACCCCACTTAGGAATGTCTTTCCCACCCTAGCCTCCTAGTTCTTGCCCTCGATTTTGGTCAACCCGAGCACCGCCTCCGCGTGTGAAAAGGGGCCCGGGGTACCCCCGGGCCCCTTCGCTTCACCTCAGGATGACCACCTTCTGCACCTGGGTCACTACCCACTGGCCGCCTATCTTGACGTAGGCCTTGTACAGGTAAACGCCGTTGGCCAGGTACCGGCCGAGCAGGTCGTCGGTATGCCAGATCAGTTCGTTGCCGGCCGCCTCGCCCTGCCACACCAGCCGCCCGGCGAGGTCATAGACCTCCACCCGGATGGCCTCGGCCTCCACCCCTCGCACCACGAAGGTGGTGGTGTGAACGTCGCGGATGGGGTTAGGCACGTTCTGGACGGAGACTGAGGAGGCCAGGTCCCGTGGCTCTGCCTGCCGGGATAGCGAGGCCAGGGCGGAGAGGGGCGAGGCCTCCGCGGCAGGTGCTTTGTCCACCCGGATATTGTCTACCAGCCAGCCGGTGAACTGGTTGAACCACTTGTCCACCGAGTCGAACACGAACCGGATCCACATCTTGGTGGCGCCTGAAGGGACCAGAAATGCCGGGATATCGGCCTCGATCCAAGCCCGCTCAGAGGCATCCTTAGAACTGAGTCGCCAGATCTCCCTCCAGCTGTCGTCGGTGTCGAACTTCACTTGCACGATGGTGAGATCGAACTCATCTTGCTGGAAGGCCTCAACCCAACGATAATATTTGAAGCTTACCTTGATCGCCTCGACTCCAGCAAGGTCAATCACCGGCGATTCCAGGGTCAAAGCCCCAGTGGTGCGCTGCCCGGTATCATAGTTGGGACTAGCGGTATGATCGTCCTTCCCGTAATAGGCAGCGTGGTTCATAGGACCTAGCTCTGGGACCGTAGCCGCACCGGTACCCACGCCCTGATCATCGGTGATGTGCCACAGGCCGCTCATGTCCCAGGTGGGGTCGGATTCGAAGTCCTCGTAGAGCAACATCACCTGCTCAGTGACGAGGATCGAACAGTCTTTTTCGGTTGCCTCAAGCACCGTGCCCGAACCATCTACCACTTCAACGACCAAGGTGAAGTTGTAGGAGCCGGTGGTACGGGGTACGCCTTCGATGTACCATTTCCCGGTGGGGGCTTCGCGCAGAGTGAGTCCGGGCGGGATGTCACCCTCCACCCGCCACCGTCTACGGCCTTCCCGGCCACCCGAGGATCTCAGCTCCACCTGATAGAAGGCACCCACCGTTGCCTCGGGCAGGGGGCACTCGTTGGCTATGGTCAATGTCATGGAGCCAGCGTAAATCGTGACCTCGTCCACCAACCAGCCGACGAGGTCGTTGTTGTAGCCGTCTATGGAGTCAAAGCAGAACCTGATCTGGATTTTGGGAAGGTGTTGGGGCACGGACAAGCCGGTGTCTACCTCCTCCCAAGTCCACATCCGTTCGGAGGGATCTCGAGAGTCCTTGTACCAAACGGTTACCCAGTCGCCACCCTCAAACCGGATGTCGACCCAGGTCTGATCGAACGCCCCATCATATGACTCCACTTCCCGCCAGGACTTGAACCCGATGAATATAGGTTCTCCCACGAATTCGGCAGGGATGGGGTACCAGGGCGAGACGAGGCAGCCTTTCACTCTCCCACCTCTATTGTAATTTGGATCTATGCCATCTTTGGGATCATTTTGCCCAAAGTAGGCTACCTCCCCATAGTCAGGGGTGACGATGTCCACACTTTCCCCGTCTATCCAGACCTCGCTGGTTTGGTGCCAAAGCGGATTGAACACCCAACCCACTCCGCCGGTAGGCGGATCAAAGGTCTCCTCAGCGATCACGTTGGTGGCCAGCTCACGGCAGACGGGCGGCCGCACGGCCAAATAGAAGGTCTTGGTCACCTCTTCCCGGCCGACCGAGGCTTTGACAGTAACCTCATAGGTGCCGGCAGAGCCCAGCTCGGGATGTCCGTAGATACGACCAGTCCCTGAATCCAGCTGCAGCCGCGGTGGCAGGGTCTCCACCTCAGTCCTACCTGGGACCAATTCCCATCTAACCCCAGGCATGTTGGCTTCGAGCTGGAAGTACACTTCTTCCGGATCGAACCGGCCGTTTCTGTTGGCATCCAGAAATTCGCCATGCTCAACCTGGCAATTTCCGTTTAGATCGTGCCACTCCCCCGGGTCAATGTACCCGTTCCCGTTGAGGTCTCCTTCCACGTAGGGCTGTTTCTCAATGGCCTGGGGCAGTGTATCAGTCAAGATCATCAGATTCAGCGGCTCAGGGGTATGTTGTTTCCTAACGTCATCGATGAGCCAGCCTAGGTAGTCATTCTCCCAGCCGTCAACCGAGTCAAATACGAACCGGACCCACATCTTGGTAGCGTCAGCTGGAATGGTGATAGGTTTGTCGGGGTCAGGGTTGCCATCGGCGTTCGGATATTGAGAGATCTCCACCGACTCCCAAGCAGTACTGTTCTCATCGCTTGAGTCTTTGTACCAGACAGTCTTCCAACCCGCGGTTGGGTCGTCGACCCCCCAGGGGTCGTATGTCCAGGCGTCATCACTGGACCAAGCAGTCCCGTCGAACCTTATCTGGACATACGTTTTGTCGTAGACCTGGGAGGGGTAGGCTCCTTGATATTGCTCCACCTCGCGGAAGTAGTCGAAAGAGATGGTCACATATTTATCGGCGGGATTGAGAAAGTTGGGAGGCGAGGTGAGAGACCCTCGAGCTACCGCCCCGGTCTTATCATAGGAGCCAGTACCAGTGCTGGGATCAGGACTGCCGAAGTAGGCGGCGTGAGTGGGGGAGGGGAAGTCTGTCACAGCAGCGGGCTCGCCAAACAGCTCGTCCTGATCTACCCTCCTCCACAGGCCTTCAGTTTCCCATTGATCCCAACGGTCAGCGTCCTCGAAGTCTTCAGGGTCAGGCCAGGATTTTTCAAGGTCATAAGTGCCACCGTGAGTTGCCGAATCTTCTAGCCATTGAACAGTCACGCAATCAATGACAGCTTGCCCGATATTTATGATGTCAGCTCCCCCCATGGAAACGCCATCTCCTGTGGTGTCAACAACACCCATAAACACCGCGATTGCAACTACTCTGCCCCCAGAGATTGGAGCTGGGACCGTCCAGCCGGTTGGAGTAGGGCCGCTGAAGGAGGTAGCGCTGTCACCTTGATAGCTAGCCAGACCGTTCGGAGAACCGACCCCATCCCATCGGCCATACCACCATGTGGTAGGGGTAAAGGTAACACAGGCCCTCCTTTCCTCGGGAGCGCCCTCGCTTACCACAAGATAATGGTCAGCATAGCCACCGGACGTCGGAACCTCAATCAGAACAGCCATCCTCGGACCGGCATCGGGTGCGTAGCCCATAGGAGGAACATGACGATAAGTAAAGCTTAAAGCAGTTAGGTCATCTATTGTGAAACGTTTTGCACAATCGATTCGGACCATAGCCCAGTCTCCGTCGAAAAACGTGCGCAACTCTACCGAGATTCCAGGTCCATTGCAGGTACAGATAGGGGATTCGCCGGGTTCGTCACCCCACCAAGTGGCCTCTCCCGAACCGCCCTTCTCCAACGTAACCCGCGCCGCCGCTAAGGTGGAAGCGACGCAGAGAACCGTCACCATGAGACCCAAAGTGGTCACCCAACGCCTCTTCATGATCCCTCCTCTCCTTGCTTTCAGCTGCGCGATTTCTTGTGCCACTGCCGACCCCTAAACTAATTGCAGAATTACAAAACATTATACATTCAACAGCTGAATTAGTCTGTAATGCGCATAACATAGGCTATGCAATTCTAAACTGGAAAAGAGATCACCGGGCTGCGTGGAAAGTCTATCCGCACCCTCGGCCTCCTGGTATCTTACTCGGCCGATTGGCTGGCCAGGAACTGTCCCAATCTGTGAAGTAACATTTGAAACAGGCTATAATAGCAAGAGGTATATGTAATGAAAATGTACTTTCTTATATGGCACATGAATAAACCTGCTTTAGGCAAAATCTTGCTTTGCAATTGTGTAGGCCCCTTGGGTCAGTTGGCCGAAGGAGAGGCCGCCGTCCCCCGGGGGCACTCGCTCGTGCTGCACATAGCGAAACCCGGCCCGCTCCGCCTCCTCCCGCACCACCGTGGCGAGAGCATCGTTCACCGCCGCACCCCCGGTGAGCCCCACTGCCCCCACTCCCTCCCCCTTCGCTACCTGGATCGCGAGCCGCGCTAGCCCCCGGGCCAAAGCCGCCTGGGCAGTGGCCGCTACGTCCGAAACCGAAGCCCCTCCTGCCCGCAGTCGATGAAGTTCCCTGAACAAGGCCACGGTGTCCACGACCAACCGCCCCCCCTGCTCCCTGATCACCGGCTCCAGGGGAGCTGGCTCCCCCCAGGAGGCAGCTGCCTCCAGCCGCATTGCCGGCTCCCCCTCGTAGGTGCGCTCCCGGCAAATCCCCAGCCAGGCCGCCACCGCGTCCAGGAACCTGCCGGCGCTGCTGGTGAGAGGGCAGTTGATCCCGCGCTCGATTTGCCTCGCCACCACGGCCAGCTCCCGTTCCCCCAACCCGCCCTCTCTGGGATCCAGCCCGGCCGCCAGGAGGAAGCTGGCGGCCATCCGGCCCGGCCTCAGGGTGGCCAAGTCCCCCCCGGGCATGGGCACCGGCAGGAGAGACCCCGCCCGCCGCCATTCCCCCTCCCGCCACAGGATCACCTCCCCACCCCAGGCCGTCCCATCCTCGCCATACCCGTAGCCATCCACCGCAATCCCCACCACCTGCGAAAGCCCGTGCTCCCCCGCCAGGCCGGCCACGTGGGCCAGGTGATGCTGCACCCTTATCACCTCTTCTCCCAATTCCTCCGCCAGGCGGGTGGTGGAGAACCCAGGGTGGAGGTCACAGGCCACCACCTCTGGCCAGGGAGCTCCGGTTATCGCGAGGAAATGCTCGATGGCCTCCCGCAAGAAGGCCTCGGTCTCCAGGTGCTCCACGTTCCCGATGTGCTGGGAGAGGAAGACCTTTCCCCGGTGGTAAAGGGCGAAGGTGACGTTCAGCTCCGCTCCCAACGCCAACAGGGGGACCTCCCCCAAATCTAGAGCGATGGGCTGGGGAACCCAGCCCCGGGAGCGCCGTAGGAACACCGGCTTTCCCCCTGCCCAGCGCACCACCGAGTCGTCACAGCGGGCAACGATCCTCCGGTCATGCAGCAGAAAGCCGTCTGCCACCCCGGCGAGCTCAGAGAGGATCTGCTCGTTTTCAATCAGCATTGGCCGGCCGGGGAAGTTGGCGCTGGTCATCACAAGCGGGAAATCAACCTGGCGGAAGAGGAGGTGGTGGAGCCCGGAGTAGGGGAGCATGAAGCCCACCGTGTGGAGGCCCGGGGCCACCGAGGGTGCCAACCCTTCCCCCCTCTTGGGGAGCACCATGATGGGCCGCCGGGGTGACCTCAACAGGCGCTCGTCCTCCTCGCGACAGCGGGCGAACTTCTTGGCAAGGGAAAGTGGAGCCATGAGGGCGAACGGCTGGCCGGGCCGGCCCAGGCGCCGCCTGAGCTCCGCCACCACCTCCTCCCTGGTGGCGTCACAGGCCAGGTGCGTGCCCCCGATGCCCTTGATGGCCACGATCTTCCCCGCCTTCAATGCCGCCGCCGCCAGATCGATGGGGTCGCCGGGAAGCTCCCGCCCCCCCTCCAGATAAAGGAGTCGGGGACCGCAGGCCGGACAGGCGATGGTCTGGGCGTGGTAGCGGCGGTCCAGGGGGTCTTCGTACTCCCGCCGGCAGTCCTCACACATGGGAAAATCGCGCATGGAGGTGCGGGGTCGGTCGTAGGGCAGGGATTCGATCACCGTGAACCGGGGGCCACAGTCGGTGCAGGAGGTGGCCCAATACCCGAAATATCTGGATTTTCGGTCGGCGATGTCCGCCAGGCAGGGTTCACAGATGGCGATATCGGGCGGGATGGTACCCCCACCCTCCCCACCCGGCTTCGACTTCAGGATGCGGAACTCGGCCTCACCCCGGGGGGGGAGTTCCTCGCTCTTCAGCCCTGAGAGCTCGGCCAGGGGCGGGGCTTTCTCTCGCAGGGCCCGGAGGAAATCCCGCACCGCCTCCGAGGGGCCCTCCACCTCGATCTCCACCCCGGCGTCCCCCAGGTTGCGCACGTGGCCAGCCAGTCCCCGCGCCACCGCCTGCCGATACACGAAGGGGCGAAACCCCACCCCCTGGACGATCCCAGCCACGTGAACCCGCATCCGGATGGCCATGGCCGGCGATTATAAGCGGCGGGGCCGGAGGCGGATCAGACCCACCAACACCATCAGCCCGGCCAGTGCCAGCGCTGGGGCCTGCCCCCACCGGACATAGGGGGTGCTCCCCCCTCGCAGCGGCACCCTGGCCACCAACACCCCGGGTTCCCCCACCTGGAGGCGCGGGCCCGGCTCCCCCCCGGGCAGGAAAACCCCGCTGATCCCGGTTTGGGCCACCTGGACCAAGGCCCGGCCTGTTTCCGCCGCCCGCAAGGCCCCCAGCATGAAGTGCTCCCACAAAAACCGCGTCTCCCCGAACCAGGCGTCGTTGGTGAGCACCAACAGCACTTCCGCTCCTCCCCTCACCAGCCTGCGGCTCAGCCCCGGGAACAGGCTCTCAAAGCAGATCATCACCCCGAAATTGTTCAGGGGGCGGGGGGGAGGTCCGGGGGTGAGGTCGTAGGGGAGGAACCGCAAGAGCAGGGACTCCAGCCCCAGCCTCCGCCACAGGCCACGTCCCGGCAGGTATTCCCCGAAGGGGACCAACTGATGCTTGTGATAGATGTCCACCGGCTCCCCGGCCGGGGAGAGCAGGGCCACCGAGTTGAAAACCGCATCCCCCTGGCGGACCCCGGTGCCCACCAGGAGCGGGGCCCCCAGCCGGCGGGCCGCTTCCTGAAACGGGGCCAAAAGAGGGGTCTCCTCGAGCAAGAACCCCGGCAGCACGTTCTCCGGGGCCACCACCAGCTCCACCCCGGCCGGCACCCGGGAGAGGAGCTCCCGATACCGCTCCACCATGGCCGGGAGATTGGCCCGGTCCAGCTTTTCTGATTGGGGGATTCCAGATTGGACCAGGGCCACCGAGAGCTCCCCCGTGGGCTTGGTCCCTTGGGGCAGGGAGGCGAGGAGGGCGAGGGAGAGGGGGGCGATCAGGGCGGCGGCCAGCCACTTGGGATGGCGGACCCCCTTTGCCAGGGCGGCCCCGGTCCAGGCCACGGCCAAGGAGAGGAGCACCGGCCCCCCCCAGGCGGCCGCGCCCAAGAAGGGACTCCCCACCAGGGTTTGCGGCAGGGCCCCGAAGGGGAACCCCCATGGCCCTGCCCCCCGAGCCGCCTCCAGGAGCGCCCACGCCCCGGCCCAGACAAATGCGCTCCCAAGGCTCCCCACCACCGCCCCCAAAGCGGCGAAGAACAGCGCCCCGTAAAGGCTCAGCGCCAGCCACGGCACCACCACCAACGGCCCCAAGAACTCCCCCAGGGCGAAAAGCGGGGCCAGCTCCAACATGAAGAAGAGGCCTCCCCAAAAGGCTCCCCTGGCCAACCCCCACTTCCACCCCGCCCCGCCGGCGACCAAATAAAAAAATCCCGGTGCCAGCCACCCCAGCCAACCCCACCCCGGGAAGAAGCTCCCCCACAGGGAGAGGACGAAACCCAAGCCGGACAGGGCCCGCAACCAAACGCTCATCAACGCTCATTATCTGACCTTTTCCGCTCCCCTTCACCCCACCGGATTGCCTGGCGGAAGCCGCCTGAAGGGCGTATGGTCGGACGGAAAGGAGCATGGGCCGCAGAAGAGCTGGACCAGGTTACCTTGAGCTCTCCCGCCGAGAGCTCGCCGCCCGGGCGGAGGCCCTGGAGGAACTCGCCTCCCCCTGTCGGCTATGTCCCCGCGAGTGTGGGGTCAGGCGGAAAGAGGGGGAGCGAGGGTTTTGCCGGGCCGGGCTTCTCCCCTGGGTGTCGAGCTTCGGCCCCCACTTCGGAGAAGAGCGGGTACTGGTGGGCCGCGGGGGATCCGGAACCATCTTCCTCACCGGCTGCAACCTCCACTGCCAGTTCTGCCAGAACTACGAGATTTCCCAGCTCGGGGAGGGGAGGGAGATCTCGCTGGAGCAACTGGCCGCCTGGATGCTCCACCTGCAGGAGATGGGCTGCGAGAACATCAACTTCGTCACCCCCACCCACCAGGCCCCCCAGCTGATAGCCGCGGTAGCCCTGGCCCGGGAGGGTGGGTTGCGCCTCCCCCTGGTGTGGAATTGCGGGGGGTACGAGTCGGTGGCTGCCCTGCGCCTGTTGGAGGGGATCGTGGACATCTACATGCCCGACTTCAAGTACGGGGATTCCCAGGTGGCGGCCGAACTCTCCCAAGCCCCGGGTTATTTCGAGGTAGCCAAGGCCGCCATCAAGGAGATGCACCGGCAGGTGGGGGACCTCCAAGTAGAAGATGGGGTTGCCCGGCGGGGGCTGTTGGTCCGGCACCTGGTGCTCCCGGCGGGGCTGGCCCACTCGAAAAATGTTTTCCGATTCCTGGCCCAGGAGATCTCCCCCCACACCTTCGTGAACGTGATGGCCCAGTATTACCCTACTTACCGAGCCTGGGAAGACCCCCGGCTGGCCCGCCGCCTCACCCGCGAGGAGTACCAGCGGGCGCTGGCGGAGGCCAGGAAGTGCGGGCTCCTCCGGGCCGGTCCCCATTGACCCCCTGCGCGGGGCAATCGCTTCCCAGTGCCTCCACCGGCCCCCTGGCGCAACCCCAAAAACCTCGTTCGACCACGGTTGGGCAACCCTGGTGGGTACGCCAGGCTCGTGGGGGCAGGGGGGACACCGGCGGCTGGTGGCTTCTCCTTGCCGCTCGCGCAGGGTGCCGCTCTGGGCGGGCTTGCGGGCTCCCTGTGCCCTCAGGGGTGGCATGCAATCCAGGACTGACCCCCATGTCGGCTGATTTGCGCCGGGACTAAGGCGGGCACGGTCCTCCTTCGATCCACTCTAATTCGTAGGTGATCACGTCGCCGCAGGAGCCGGGACAGTCGTATACCCCCACCAGTTGGCACGCCAGTTGCCAGCGCCAGGAGTTTTCGTACCGCTCTACACATTCGCGATTCGTGGTGAAGGAAGAGCAGCCCATGAGGCAGCAATCGGTTCCGCAATCCGGATTGAAAATGGTGTTTGGACACGAAATTTCCTGACAACTCCGGCCCGCGAGAGTTCGACCCACTCCGGATGAGAAGGTGGATCCATGACCATCACTCGCACGTCCTTCCATACCAGCTTGGCCGTTTCGATCCGCACCTTGAGCCCAGGAGGCCCGTAGCTTAGGGGGTAAAGGGCTTGGGGTAGGAGGAAGCGCTCGTCCACTGCAGGTTGCCAGGAACGGGGCTGTATCTGAACGAGCCGGACGACCAGCCGACCCCCTGGGGCAGGATCTGCTGTCAGTTCTATCGTTCCCAGCCAATCCTCTCGTTCTAGGATCGGTTTCAGATCCAGGACAAGATCGCCTTGGCAGAATAACTTCAATTCCGCTACGGACAGCCCCTCGAGCGCCGGACAGCTGGGGCACTCCACCATCTCCGCCAGCAATTGCGCCGGTATGGGGGGCTGGAAGCCAAGCGTCACGGTGAACCCGCTGGCCAAGCCGGGAAGATGAGAAGCCAAAAGGACGATCAACCCTGGGTAGCTTGAAAACCTACCCATATGCGCCCACCTCCACAATCAATTTTTCGGTCCGGTTATGGAACTTGCATGGAAGTGCGGTGGGAAAACGGTGGAGGGCCGATTGCATAACGGTGCAAGGCTCTTAAGGGGTTGGGAAGGGGGCAGTTGGGGGCTGCGGGCCGCTCAGAAATAGAGGAAGTAGAACACGTGCCAGGCAGTGCCGGCCGACCAACTCGCCAGCAACGACAGGTTGAACACCTGGGCGATGCGCCGGCCCTTGAGGAAGATGTACAGGGGGCCGGCCAGGGCCAACAGCCGCAGGCTCACCAAAAAGCCGATCTCCGCCTGGGGTGGCTTCCCCCAAGGCAGGTAATAAAGCAGGTTGATGGTCAGCCCGATGGCTGCCAGCCCCAGGAAGAACCTGGGGTTTAAGTTGTGTTCCTGGGAGTAACCCAGTACTCGATTAAAGAAAGCCCTTGCTTTTTTCACCAATGCGTCCACGGTGCACCCTCGTCTTTCGCGGCGGCCTTTCAGCCCCCAAAACATAAGCCTTCACCTCGCCCCGGAGGCCAAGGTGAAGCTGAAAACATTTTAACTTCCCGGTGGGCGATTGCAACCGTTGGACGGTTCCTCGTGGGACACCCCAGAAGGGGCTCATCAGTGCCAGATACGCCCGAGCAGCGAGCTCACTCGCTCAGCGGGCTACATTGGCTTCTGAGCGAGACGTCTCGCCGCACCAAGGGAGCCGTGTTTGTCTCACGAGAATTGGCCTCCAACATCGAAAACCAGCCACCGGGTTGGCCCCGGTGCCCATCTGGGCGACGGGCCTTTGAAGTTGACTCTTGCCACTTACTTCGCCACAATGCAGCGTGGACCAGCGGACTGAGGGTGAGGTTCTGGGTCAGAAATGGCGCCAGGTACGGGAGGCGATCTCCGACCGGATGCTCCTGGCGTGCCTCCCTGTCTCCCCTGAGAAGGTGCATCTGGAAGGGGGAGTGCTCACCATCGAGGTGGACTCCGCTTTCAAGAAGCGGTATGTGCTCAGAAAACTTCCCAAGTTGAGGGAAGCGGTGGCCGGTGCCTTGGGGGCCACCGAGATCAGGATCACCGAACTCCCCCTGATCGAGGAGATGGAGCGGGCCCAGCAGCCGCCCCCCACCCCGGGGGCGAACCTGATGGTCATCGGAGTGGGGGCCGGGGGGATAAACGCCCTGGAGCGGATGTTGGAGGCGGGGCTCACCGGGGTGCGGCTGGTGGCGGCCGACACCGATACCCAGCTCCTGTCGGTGTCCCGGGCGACGGAGAAGCTGGTTTTGGGCGAGGAGATAACCAGGGGCCGGGGCACGGGAGGGGACGTAGACAAAGGCCGCCAGGCGGCCGAGGCAGTGGTGTGGGAGATCGAAAAACTGGTGGCCCAAGCCCATCTGGTGTTCCTCACCTGCGGCTTGGGCGGGGGCACCGGCACCGGCGCCACCCCGGTCATCGCCAGGCTGGCCCGAGAAGCCGAGGCCCTCACCGTGGGGGTGGTCACCCTGCCGTTCGAGTTCGAGGGGCCGGTGCGCCGGGAACGGGCCGAGCTGGGCCTGGAGGAGCTGCGGCGCCAGGTGGACGTGGTCATCGCCATCGAAAACCAACGGCTGTTCGAACAGGCAGCCAACGTCCCCATCTCCCAAGCCTTCGCCCTGGCCGACGAGGTCCTGCGCACCGGGGTCCAAGGCATCAGCGACCTGATCACCGTGCCTGGCCTGGTGAACCTGGATTTCGCCGACGTGGCCTCGGTGCTGCGCGGGGCTGGTACCGCCATGATGGGCATCGGGGAAGGGCAGGGGGAGAACCGGGCTGCTCAGGCGGCCAAGGCCGCCGCCTCCAACCCCCTGTTCGGGGACTCCCTGCGCGGAGCCAGGAGAGTATTGCTCAACGTGACCGGGGGGGAGGACCTCACCCTGGGGGAGGTGACCCACATCGCGGGGGTGATCAAAAAACAACTGGCCGCCAGCGCAGACGTCATCTTCGGGGCGGTCATCCGGCCGGAGATGGCCGGGCGGGTCCGGGTCACCGTGATCGCGGCCGACTTCCGCAGTCCGGCCTTTGCGGAGGAGCCCGGGGAGGGGTTGTCCACGCCCTCCACCCCCTTGCGCCCTCCCCAGCGCGTGTCGGTGGACGAAAAGGACGTGGACATCCCCGCCTTCCTGAGGCGGAAGAAAACCGAATGAGAAAGGAGTTTTCATGTTAGCACGCCTGGTAGCTGGGCTGGCTTGCTGCATTTTGGTAGCTACGACGGCCTGGGGACAAGCCCCCCCGCTCCTCCAGCCCTCTGAGCTCGCCTTCCCCGTGCGAGGAGAGGTGGTGGCGGCCATCGCCGCGCTGGAGGAAACGCTGGCCGACCAAAGCCTGGGCTGTCGGGCCGTGGCCCAACAGCTGGGCTGGGACGTGTACAAGGTGGCCCGCTACGCCGGGGGGCGCCTGAGCGGGCTGGGTTACCGGGTACTCTTGGCCCGCGCCGGGGACACCTGGTGGCTGCTGGTGGACGTCCTCCCGGACGGCCGGGAGTTTTGGGTGCCGGTCATCCCAGGGATCCCCAAGGAGAACCCGGAGTGTCACCCGCTGGGGGCCTTCTTGGGCCACGTGGCCTGGCAAGGGGCGGAATTCGACCCCTTTTACCTAGCGCCGGAAGAGGTGACCGAGCTCCCGCCCAACCGCCCTCCCCAAGGCAGCATCCGTTTCCTCCCCCTCATCCCCACCCCCGGGCAGGAAGTGAAGTTCTTCGGACAGAACTTCCGCGACCCAGACGGGGTGATCCTCTTCTACCTCTGGGACTTCGGGGATGGCTCTACTTCCCAGGATATAAGCCCCAGCCACGCTTACCGGGATGAGGGCTCCTACACCGTGACCCTGGTGCTTATCGACGACGGGGGGGCGGTGGCCACCTTCACCCGGACGGTCAACGTGCGGGAACCCCCCAAAGGCGGATGCGGCTGTGGCTGAGCCTCCTCCTCTGTCTCCCCTTCCTCGGGTGCGGGGCTGAACTCCACTATCGACTTGAGTTCAGCCTCACCCAGGCGGGTGCGGTAAGGGGGGAGGCGGTGGTGAGTGGGGTGGCCGAGGGCCCTCTCTCAGAGCTCGTGTTCCGGCTCTACCCGGCTGCCCTTGACCCAACTTACCTCTGGATAACCGAAGTCTCCCAGACGGGGCAACCCCTGGCCTGGGACCAGGTGCACCCTACCACCCTGGTGGTGCCAATGGAGCTTCGGGCGGGCCAGACGTTCTCTGTGCGCCTGCAATTTCAGGGGCAGTTGCCCCCACTCCCAGCCACGGCGGGCTACGGCATCTACGCCCGCTCCCCCCAAGCCATGGTGTTGGCCCAGGCCTACCCGGTGCTCGCCCCTTGGGAAGAGGGGGAGTGGTGGGTGCGCCCCGTCCTGCGTTGGGGCGACGCCCTGGTGGCCGAGGTAGCCGACTACACGGTGCAGGTGCAGCTGCCCCCGGGGTGGGAGGTGGTGGCCACCGGGGTGGAGGAAAAGCTGGGCCCGGGGGAGTTCAGCGTGCGGGGGGAGAACCTGCGGGAGTTCTTCTTCGTAGCCCTGCGGGGCTATCAGACTGCCAGCCAAACCTGGGGGGGAGTTGAGGTGGAGAGCTGGTTCCTGCCCTCACATCGGGAGGCCGGGAAGGCTGCCGCTCGGATCAGTGGGCAGGCGGTGGTACTTTACCAGGAGCTGTTCTGCCCTTATCCGTTCCCGGAGCTGGAGGTGGTGGAGGTGCCCCTCAAGGATGCGGCCGGGGTGGAGTACCCGGGGCTCATCCTGGGAGGGGAGTCTTACTATGCGCGCTACCCCGAGGGGGAGGAATTCTTCGCGGAAATCTTCGCCCACGAGGTGGCCCACCAGTGGTGGTACGCCCTGGTGGGCAACGACCAGGTGCAGGAACCGTGGCTGGACGAGGCACTGGCCACCTACTCCTCCGGATGCTACCTGGTGGCTCACGGGGGGGACTGGGAGGAGCTGATTCAGTGGTGGGAGTTGGCCTACGAGCGGGCAAGCCAGCACAACCCCGAGGCGATGATCTCCGACCCACTGGAAAAATTCCCCGCCGGGATTGGCTACGGGGGGATCGTCTACCGGGGCGGGGCGGTGTTTTTCCACGAGCTACGCCAGCTCATGGGGGACGAGCCGTTCTTCCGTGCCCTGAGGCGATATGCGGAAACCTACGCCTGGCAACTGGCTCGCGGAGAGGACCTGCTGGCCATTTTGCAGGAGGAGAGTCCGGTATCCTTAAGGGAACTTTGCTTGACCTGGCTGGGGGAAGGGAGCTATGCTGGAGCCGGGACGAAAGGGGGTGATGGGCGAAGGTAGACTCCCGGCAACCCGAAGGAATCAGGGCCAAGGAGGTGGAGGATGAGGAAGTTCTTGCTAGCCGGGTTGGCAGTGCTGTTGGGCCTGGGGGCAGCGGCTCAACAGGTGATCATCGTGGGCACCTCGGCGGACTGGCCTCCGTTCGAGTGGGTCGACGCCAACGGGAACTACGTGGGCTTCGACATGGACCTGATGCGGCTGATAGCCGCCCTGCACGGTTATCAGATCGAAATCCAGGACATCGGGTTCGACGCCCTCATCCCGGCCTTGGAGGCTGGGAGGATCGACATCGCAGCCGCGGGCATGACCATCACTGCCGAGCGGGCCGAGCGGGTGGACTTCTCAGCCCCCTATTGGTCCGCTGACCAGGGGGTGCTGGTCAAGGAAGACTCTGAGCTCAACCTGGCCACCGCTCTGTCGCTGGGCCACAAGGTGGGGGCCCAGCTGGGCACCACTCAGGCGGAGTGGCTGGAGGAGGCGGTGGCTGCCGGGGCCGACATTACGGTGGAGCTCTACGAGCGCAACGAGCTGGGGATCATGGACCTGGTTGCCGGCCGGATTGACGTGTTCGTGGCCGACACCCCAGTGGCCCGCACCTTCACCAAGCTGTATCCGGTGAAGATGATCGGCATCATCATCACCGGGGAGGAGCTGGGGTTTGCGGTCCAAAAGGGAGACCCCAAAGGGCTGCTGCCTTTGATCAACTCCGGCATCGCCCGGCTCAAGGAGCTGGGGGCGTGGGACTTCCTGGTGCAGGCGTATTTCGGGGGCGATCTGGAGAAGATCACCGCCTGCTACGCCGAGGCCCGGGGGCTGTTGGAGGCCGGAGACCTGGTGGGTTATGCCAGGACCTTGGCCGATTGCATGACCGAGTGAACCCGGGGTTGGGGGGCGGGGAAGGGGTGGTTCTCGCCCCCCAACCCTATATTTGGGGGGGAAGATAGAAGCCCTGGAAGTTCTGTGGAGCGCGCTTCCCCGGCTGCTCGCCGGGGTGCGGGTTACGGTGGAGCTGACCGCCCTGTTCCTGGGGGTGGGATTGGTGAGTGGGTTCCTGGTGGCCGTGGCGCAAGTGTACGGCCGGGGCCCACTGCGCTGGGGGGCCACCGTGTTCGAGCAGGTCTTCCGGGGGGTGCCGGCGCTGGTACTACTTTTTCTGCTCTACTTCGGGCTAACCGAGGTAGGGATCAGCCGCCTGGCAGCCGCGGTGCTGGCCTTGGGCCTTCGGTCCGGAGCTTACCAATCCCAGATCTTCCGGGGGGCCTTGTTGGCCGTGCCCACCGGTCAGCTCCTGGCCGCCCGGGCCTTGGGCATGACTGGCCTCCAGACCATCCGCCACGTCGTCCTCCCCCAAGCGGTCCGATTGGCCCTGCCTGGGTGGTCCAACGAGTATGCCATTGTCCTCAAGGACACCTCCTATGTGTTCGCCATCGGTCTTGTGGAATTGATGCGGGAGGGCACCTACATTGTGGCCCGCACCTTCGGCCGCTATAGCCTGGAGGTGTATCTGTTCGTGGCCTTGGTTTACCTCGTGCTCGTCTACGGGGGTAACCTGGCCTTGTCGCTCCTCGCGCGCCGGTTGGCCATCCCTGGCCAGGAAGCCCGGGCCGAGAGCTTGGAGAGGATGTGACCATGGCCCTGTTGGAAGTGAAAGACATCCACAAGCGCTACGGAACCGAACAGGTGCTCAAGGGGGTTTCCTTCCAGGTGGAGCGAGGGCAGACGGTGGTGGTGATCGGCCCCTCAGGGACAGGGAAGTCCACCTTGCTGCGCTGCATCAACCGGCTCACCGAGCCCGATCGGGGCCAGGTGTGGTTGGATGGGGTGGAAGTCACTTCCCCCAGGGCGGACATCAACCGCATCCGGGCCCAAATCGGGTTCGTATTCCAGGATTTCAACCTGTTCACCCACCTCACGGCATTGGACAACGTGCGGTTGGGGCTGGTGCGAGTGAAGCGCCTGCCCAGGGAGCAGGCCACCCGCCGGGCCCGGGAGGAGCTGGCCCGGGTGGGCCTGGCGGACAAGGAGAAAGCCTATCCGGCTCAGCTCTCAGGCGGCCAACAGCAGCGGGTGTCCATCGCCCGCGCCCTGGCAATGGACCCCAAATTGATCCTGTTCGATGAGCCAACCAGCGCCCTGGACCCTGAACTCATCGGGGAAGTGCTCCAGGTAATGGTGGAGCTGGCCCGGGAAGGGATGACCATGGTGGTGGTGACCCACGAGATGGGCTTCGCCCGATCGGTGGCGGATGAGATTATCTTCATGGAAGGCGGGGTGATAGTGGAGCACGGGCCGCCAGAACGGCTGTTTACCTCCCCCCAAGTGCCTCGCACCGCGGAATTTCTGAATAAGATCAGCGAGCTTTACGGAGAAACGTGAGCGACTTCCTCAACTTCGTAGCAGAACACTTGCCTCTCCTCCTCTCCGGACTGGGGGCCACAGTCACCCTCACCGTGGTGGCCATCTGGCTTGGCTTCGGCCTGGGGCTGAGCCTGGCATTGGTGCGCACTTACGCCATCGCCCCCCTGCGGGCACTGGCCCGCACTTACATCGCCCTGGTACGAGGCACTCCCCTCATCACCCAGCTGTTCGTGGTCTACCACGGGTTGCCACAGCTGGGGATCACCTTCACTCCGTTCACCGCCGCCATCGTTGGTCTCACCCTCAACTCTGCCGCCTATCAGGCGGAATACTTTCGGGGGGCCATCCTGGCAGTGCGGCGGGGGCAACTCATGGCCGCCCGGGCCTTGGGCATGACCAAGCTCCAGACGATCAGACATGTGGTGCTGCCCCAGATCATCAGGTTGGTAATCCCCTCATGGGCGAACGAGCTCGTCTATTTGATCAAGTATTCGTCGCTTGCTTCCCTGATTCAGGTTAGGGAACTTACATTTCAAGCCCGTCACATCGCATCGGAAACCTACCGCACTATGGAAATCTTCCTGGTAGCGGCAGCCATCTACCTGTCGTTGGTCCTGGTGGTCTCCTATGTCTTGCGGCGGGTAGAGCTGTGGGTGCGGATCCCCGGGTTGGGGGCTCCCGGTCGCTAGAGTTCCCCGGGAGGGGTGATCGGCCCGTCGAACCAGCTGCCCCCCAGCCGCCACAGGGCCTCCCGCCACGCCCCCACCTCCCCGGGCAAGAGGGGCTCCCCCACGTCGTAGCGCTGCTTGCGCTGAAGCTCCCCCAGCCGACGGCGGAGGTCGGAAAGCCGCGCCAGGAAGTCCGCCTCCAACCAGCTCCTCACCTCCCCCGAGGCCCGGCTCGCAACCAGCCGGAAGTGGGGGAGACACAGGCCGGCAGAACTTCGGTAGGCCGCCCGCCCCTCCTCCCCTACCAGGAACCTGGCCAGGACCCCGGCGTGGTGGGAAACGAGCCCCTCCCGGTAGCGGCAGGCGGGGCAGCCCTGGGCCGGCCCTGCTAGCCTCCTGGGCTTGACAAGCAGCGCCCCCACCACCGTCTCATACAGCCGGGCCACCGCCGCCGGGGTGAGCAGGGCCTGGCGCTCCACCAGTCCGGCCAAAAGGCGGGCGTGTTCCCGGCAAAATCCTCCCGTGCGGGCCAGCTCGCCGTGGGTGAGGGGGTCGCCGCTGAGCTCGTAGAGCAAAGTGGAAAGCCACCGCTCCTCCCCGATCCGGACCAGGCGGCACAGGGGACAGCCGGGGGCGGCCAGCGCCTCCCGCAGCCGGCGGGTGAGGAGGGGGGTGAGCCCCCGGCCGCTTCCCTTCCCCACCCTCACAGCAGCCACAGGGCGGTGGAGAAATAAACCAAAAGCCCGCTCACGTCCATGATGGTGGTGATGAGGGGGCTGCTCACCACCGCCGGATCCAACCTGAGCTTTGTGAGCAGGATAGGCAGCAGGCTCCCCACGAGGTTGGCCTGCAGGGCGATGAACACCACCGAGACCCCCACCACCAGGCTCACCCTGGGGTCCCCCTTCCACAGGAAGCTCCACAGGTACAAGATCCCCCCCAACGCCCCCCCCAACAGAAGCCCCACCCCCAGCTCCTTACGCACCACTTGCCACCACTTGCGCAGGGTGAGCTCGCCGGTGGCCAGGGCGCGGATGATCAGGGTGGCAGACTGGGTGCCGGTGTTCCCCCCGGTGTCTATCAGCACTGGGATGAAGAAGGCCAGGGCGATCACCTGGCCCAAGGTCTTCTCGAAGGTGGCGATCACGTTGCCCGAGAGGAACCCCGCCACGGCCAACAAGAGCAACCACACCACCCGCTTGCGGAACAAGGTCACCACCGGGGTGGCAGTGTAGCTGGTGCGCAGGGGCACGACGCTGGCCCCCTTGTGGATGTCCTCGGTGACCTCCTCTTCCAGCACGTCGAACACGTCGTCCACGGTGACGATGCCCAGCAGCACCCCGTCCTGATCCACCACCGGCAGGGCGATCAGGTCATAGCGCTCCATGAGTCGGATGGCTTCCTCCTGGTCGGCGGAGGCCCGGATGGCGGTGAACTGGAAGTCCATGATGTCTTCCACCTTCTGCTCGGGCGAGGCGAGGATGACCCGCCGCAGGGGGATGTCGTCCAGCAGATGCCAGCGGTCGTCCACCACGTACACCATGTTGATGGTCTCGGCATCGCGGCCGTAGCGGCGGATGTGCTCCAGGGCTTGGGCCACCGTCCAGTGGGGCTTCAGGGCCACGTAGTCCGGGGTCATCAGCCGCCCCACGCTGTTTTCCGGATAACCCAGGAGCTTTAGGGCTTCCTGCCGCTCTTCCGATGGTAGGAGGTTTAATAGTCTTTGAGTCACCTTGCCTGGCAATTCTTCCAAAAGCTCAGTCCGGTCGTCGGGGGACATCTCCAGCAGCAGGGCCAGGGCGCGGCGGTTTCCAAGCTGGCGCAGCAGGGCCAGCTCCCGATCCGGGTCCAGCTCTCCGATCACCTCGGCGGCCAGGGCCCGGGGTAGGAGCCGGAACACCACCACCATCTCTTCGGTGGGCAGCTCTTCCAAAAGCTCTGCCACGTCCGGCGGGGGGAGCTCTCCCACCAGGTGGCGCAGCCGGTGCCACTCCCGGCGGTGGATCAGCTTCCGCACCAGATCTGGGGTCACAAGTGTGTTCTGGCCAGGCACGGAAATTCTCTCCTTTCTTCCTCGCAAGCCGCCCTCTCCTCAAGCTTCCTTGCTGGGCGCAAGCGGTGAGGGGCCCTGGTTGAGCTCTGGTTGCCCCAAGCGGCTACCTCACGAATTGGCCGGAGGAGAGTTTACTTCCCCCGCCTTGGCTCCGCAGCGGGGCGGGTTTTCTAGCTGGGATGCGAAAAATGGTGTACATTCTTTCGGTGGAGCGCAACGGAAAGGGGATCAATCGATGAAAGCGGTGCGCAAGGAGAAGCCCGGGCCGGGGGCGAAGCTCGCGGACGTGGACGTCCCCACCCCCGGCCCGGGGGACGTGCTCATCAAGGTGGCCGCCACCTCCATCTGTGGAACCGACCTGCACATCTACGAGTGGAACCCTTGGGCCCAGTCCAGGATCCGCCCCCCTTTGATCATGGGCCACGAGCTGGCCGGTTACGTGGAGGAGGTGGGGCCGGAGGTCCACTCCCCCTCCCCCGGTGACTATGTTTCCGCCGAGACCCACATCTGGTGCGGGCACTGCTATTTGTGCCACATCGGGGCGGCCCACATCTGCCGGAACGTGGAGATCCTGGGGGTGGACCGGGACGGGGCGTTCGCCGAGTACATCGTGGTGCCGGCCCGGGTGGTGTGGAGAAACGACCCCTCCCTCCCCCCGAAGGTGGCCTCCATCCAGGAGCCGTTCGGCAACGCGGTGCACGCCGTAAAGCGGGCCGAGGTGGCAGGCAAGAGGGTGCTCATCTTCGGGGACGGCACCATCGGGCTCATGGCCTGCGCGGTGGCCAAGGCCCTGGGGGCGCACTCGGTGTGGCTGGTGGGGTTGGTGGAGGAGCGGCTGGAGCTGGCCCGCACTTTGGGGGCGGACGAGACGATCAACGCCCGCCAGGCCGACCCGGTGGCCCAGGTGGAGAAGTGGACCGGGGGGCTGGGGGCAGACGTGGTACTGGAGATGGCCGGGGCGGCTGCGGCCCTAACCCAAGGCTTGGAGGCGGTGCGCCCGGGAGGGCGCCTGATCGCCTTCGGCCTCCCCCCACAGGCTGTGCCCCTGGACATCCCCCAGCTAGTGTTCAAGGAGGTGGAGGTCGTGGGGGTGGTGGGCCGGAGGATCTTCGCCACCTGGGAGGAGGCGGCCCGGCTGCTTGCCCGCCTGGATCTCTCCCCGCTGATCACCCACGAGTTCCCCCTGTCCCGCTTCCAGGAGGGATTCGCCAGGCTCAGTGCCCGGCAGGCCATCAAGGTGGTTCTCTACCCGGGGGAGTGACCCCTCGTCTTGAAGGAGCCCGAGTGGACCTGGGGGAGCTGCGTGAGCTAGTGGCGGCCGCGACCGGGGAGATCCCCTGCGACCTGGTGGTGCGGGGGGTGCGCCTGCTGAACGTTCACACCGGGGAAGTGCTCCCGGTGGACATCGGGGTCAAAGGGGGCCGGGTGGTCCAGGTGGCCCCGGACCTGCCTCCTGGGGAGCGGGAATTCGCCGGCAAGGGTCTCTACGCCATCCCCGGCTTCATCGACTCCCACATGCACATCGAATCCACCCTGCTCACCCCGGCCGCCTTGGCCGCTGCCATCGTCCCCCACGGCACCACCTGCCTGCTCGCCGATCCTCACGAGATCGCCAACGTGGCCGGCCTCCAGGGGATAAGGGATTTTCTGGGGCTGCTGGAAGGGCTCCCCTACCGAGTGTTCCTCCAGGTCCCCTCCCGGGTGCCCACCGCCCCGGGCCTGGAAACCACCGGCGGTTATTTGGACCTGCCAGAAACCGAAGAGCTCCTCGCCCTGCCCCAGGCAGTCGCCCTGGGGGAGCTGGACCCGGCCAAGGTGCTCCCGCCCAGCGCCGAACACCTGGCCAAGGTCCTCTACGCCCAGGGGACCGGTAAGCCCCCGAGCGGCCACGCCGCCGGCCTGACAGGCCCCAGGCTTCAGGCCTATGCCGCCGCCGGCCTCTCGGACGACCACGAGTGCGTGAGCTTCGAGGAGCTCTCAGAACGACTGCGGTTGGGGATGACTGTGCTGGTGCGCGAGGGCTCCTCCGAGCGAAATTTGGAGGAGTTGATCGCCGGGGTGGTGCGGGAGAAGCTCCCCACCGATGGCCTCTGCTTCTGCACCGACGACAAACACCCGGCGGACATCCTCAGGGAGGGGCACCTCGACTGGTGCGTGAACCGGGCCATCGAGCTCGGGCTTTCGCCTTGGCAGGCGATACGGATGGCTTCCTGGAACCCGGCCCGGCACTTCCGGCTGGAGCGGGACCTGGGGACCATCGCCCCCGGCCGCTTCGCTGATTTCCTGCTCTGCCCCACGCTTGCCCCCGTCGAACCGCGGTACGTGTTCGTGGGAGGGAGGCTGGTGGCCGCCGAGGGGGAACTCCTGGAGGCCCCATCGCCCCCAAGCCCGCCTCCTAGCTCCCGCGGCACCGTCCGCCTCAAGCGCACGCCAACCAAATCCGACTTCCTCCTCCCCGCCGCGGGAGAAGAGGTGCGGGTGATAGAGCTGATCCCCGGGCAGATCGTGAACCGGGCCGGAACCGCCACCCTCCAGGTGGCGGGGGGTCACGCCCAGCCGGACCTGGAGGGAGACGTCCTCCCGGTGGCCTGCCTGGAGCGCTACGGGAAGACCGGGAACGTGGCCCTTGCCTTCGTGCGGGGCTTCGGACTCCGGCGGGGGGCGATCGCCAGCTCGGTAGCCCACGACCACCACAACCTGCTGGTGGTGGGGACCGATCCCGAGGACATGTTGGCTGCGGTGGAGGCGCTGGTGGAGTCCCAAGGTGGGTTCGTGGCCGTGGAGGGGGGAGAGGTGCGGGCCCGGCTGCCCCTTCCCTGGTGGGGGCTGCTCTCGGCCCGTCCCCTGGCCGAGGTGGTGGCCGGCCTGGAGGAGGTGCGGGCCGCGGCCCGGGCCCTGGGCTGCCCCCTGCCCACCCCATTCATGTCCCTGTCGTTTCTGGGGCTGCCCACCGTGCCGGAGCTGGGGCTCACCGACCTGGGCCTGGTGGACGTACGCGCCCACCGGCTGGTTCCGGTCAGGCTCCCTTGATGGCAGGTGAAACCTGGGGCGCCGGGGGGTGTATAGTGGAGGAAAGGGGTGATCGAAGTGCGAATTCTTTTCATAGTTGTCTTGGGCCTGCTCCTCTTCGCCGGGGTCGCCTCCGCGGCCCCCACGGTGGCCGTGGCCCCGTTTGCTAATCACTCCGGCTCCTTCCTCCTCAACCTGGAAGACGGGGTGGCCGGGATGCTGGTGGAGAGGCTTGAGGGGCAGGGCTACCTGGTCATTCCCCCGGGGGCCATGCGGAGTTGGATCCAACAGTGGGGCCTGCCGGAGTGGGACCCAAATAGTTGGCGCCAGGCCGCCCGCGTCCTGGGAGGGCAAGCCTTCCTGGCCGGCACCATCCACTCCCTCACCACCAACCGCATCACCATCACCCTGGGCTTCGTGTCCATAACCGGGATCAGCTCTCAAGCCCAGCTCTCCCTGGTGGTGGAAGACTTGGGCACCGGGGCCAGCCTGGCCGAGCTTCGGGGCAGCGGGGAAGGGGAGGGAGAAGCCAAGCTCTCCTTCGACCTGGGTGCCCTGCTCACCTGGCCCAGCGATGTGTGCAGCGGGGGGTTCAAGGCCAGCCAAGCGGCCTACTACCCGGGGGAGCCTGTGCTGATCGGCTACCTGGATCCCGCCCCCTCAAACAGCTTTTACATCGTGATCCATCCCCAAGGGGCCCCTGCTCCCACCTGGACCTCCGGGGTGGTGGCCTCCAGCGGCGGTAGCCCCTGCGTGTCTTGGACCTGGAACCAAATGTTCGGCCTGTTCCCCGCCCTCCCCGGCACCTACCAGGCCGACCTGTACCAGCTCCCCGGCCCAGTGCTGATCAGTTCTCTCACCTTCTCCATCCTCCCCGGGCCACCCTCGCCCTGGGCAGTGGAGATCACCGCCGGGGAAGAGGCCTTCTCCGCCACCCCCTGGTACCAGGCCCTGGACGCGGCCCTGGAGGAGCTCATGGCTCAGCTGCTCCCGGTGCTGGAAACACACTGGCCGTAAACGACGGGGGGTAGGGTTCCCCTACCCCCTGGCCTCCCTGCTCCCCCGGGGCGGGGTGAAATTAACGCTGTGAGGATGCCGGTTTAACGCTTACGCGCTCGCCTCATAGCCGGGGGACTCACGCCGGTGTGTGCTCAAAAGGGGAAATGATCCCGCTGCCGGCCCGCCCACCGGGGCCAAAGCCCACTCAAAAAGACGCGAGCCTGCCCCACTGGTTCAGCCTCTGGAGCTCAGGAGCAGCCGGGGGAGGGCTTTGAAGCCAAACCGGATGGTCTCCCCTGGGGAGACGGGGGCCGAGGCCTGGGCCACCAGCTCAAAGCCCTGGAACCTCGCCTGGAGCTCCCAGTGGTCCCCCAGGAATTCCACCGTCTCCACCCGGGCCGAAAACGGCCCTTTCCCCAGCTCCAGGTCCTGGGGCCGAAAGAAGAGCTGGGCCTGGGTGCCGGGCTGGGCCTCCCCGGCGGCGGGGATGACCTCCTCCCCCACCTGGACCGTCACCCGTCCGGGCCCGGCCAGCTCCCGCACCACCCCGGGCCACAGGTTGGCCCGCCCCAGGAACGAGGCCACGAACAAGGTGGCCGGGGCCCGATAGAGCTCCTCGGGCGGGGCCAGCTGCTCCAGCCGCCCGGCCCGCATCACCCCCACCCGGTCCCCCAAAGCCAGTGCCTCCTCCTGATCGTGGGTCACATACAGGGAGGAGACGCCGAGCTTTTTGAGCAGCGCCCGCAGCTCCCGCCGGAGCTCGACCCGCAACGCGGCGTCCAAGGCCGACAGCGGCTCGTCCAACAGGAGGACGCGGGGTTGGGGGGCCAGGGCCCGGGCCAGGGCCACCCGCTGCTGCTCCCCTTGGGAAAGCTGGTGCACCCGTCGCCGGCCATAGCCGGAGAGCCCCACCAAGGAGAGGAGCTCTTCCACCCGCCGGGCCCGGGCGCGGCGGGGGAGGCGGCTGAACCTGAGCCCGTAGCCCACGTTGCCGGCCACCGACAGGTGAGGGAAGAGGGCGTAATTTTGAAAGACCAGCCCGATCCCCCGCCTCTCCGGAGGCAAGGCGGTCACTTCCCGCCCGTCCAACCACACCTCCCCGGCGTCCGGCGGGGTCAACCCCGCCAGGATCCGCAGCACGGTGGTCTTCCCACAGCCTGATGGCCCCAGCAGGGCCACCAGCTCCCCCTCCCCCACCCCGAAGGAGACCCCGGCCACCGCCAGCACGTCCCCGTACCTCTTTTCTAGTCCCCGGGCTTCAAGCTTGGCCATTTCGGTACAGCCATTTTCTCCCCCCCAGCTCCCAGATCCACACCACCCCGGCGGTGACCAGGATGAGGCAGGTGGCCAGGGCGGAGGCAGCTCCGAACTTGCGCGCCGAGATCAGGTGGTAGATGGACAGGGGGAGGGTGAAGAGGCCCGGCCGGGCGATCATGGCCACCGCGGTCATCTCCCCCAATGAGAGGGCGAAGGCGAACGAAGCGGCCACCGCCAGCCCCCGGGCGAGCAAGGGCAGTTCCACCGTGAGGAAGGCCGACAACCTGCCCGCCCCCAGGGTGCGGGCCGCCTCCACCAGCCCCGGATCCAGGGCCTGCCACAGGGGGCGCACCATCCGCACCACCAGCGGATAGACGATGAGCCCGTGGGCCAGCACGATGGCCAGCTCCCCGCCCCCCAGCAGGGCGAGTGGGGGACGACGGAAGGCGATGAGCAGCGCCAGCCCAAGCACCACCGAGGACACGGAAAGCGGGGCCATGAGCACAGTTTCCAGGACCACCCACCGCAGCTTGTGCAGCGTCCAGCTGATGGACAGCCCCAGGGCCAGGGAGAGTAAAGTGGCGGCCACCCCCACCCTCAGGCTCAGGAGCACGCTCCCCAGGGGGGAAGTGCCGATCAGGGGGGCGGTCTGGGCTGAGAACAGAAACGCATACCACTTCAGGGTGGGGCCTTGCCCGGGTAGGAAGAAGGAGCTGGCCACCACCGCCGCGAGGGGGCCCAGGAAGATCAGCCCCAGCAGGACTAGATACGGGAGCCAGGCGAGCTGGCGGGGCCGGGAGAACAGGGGCAGCTGTTCCCGGGGGCGCCCCCGCCGACCAGGGGCCAGGAACAGCCCGCCCCCCCGCAGGTAGAGGTAGGTGAGGCCCAGGGCGATCCCCATCTCCACCAGGGCCAGGGCCGCCGCCCCAGGCACGTCCAGGTCCCGCCGCGCCAAATAGTAGATGCCCACTTCCAAGGTGGCGTAGCGGGCCCCACCCAACGACAGCGGGATGGCGAAGGAGAGGAAGCAGAACACGAACACCAAGGCGAAGGCGGAGGCCACCGCCGGCAGCAGCCGGGGCAAGCTCACGGTGAGGAAGGCCAGCCAGGGCCGCGCCCCCAGGGTGCGAGCCGCCTCCTCCAGCTCCGGGTCCAGCCCCTCCCAGGCCGCGGCCACGAACCGGGCGAACACCGGCGCATTGTAAAAGGCGTGGGGCAACACGATCCCCCAGAGGGAGTAGAGCACCCGGATCGGGGGGGAGGCGAGTCCAAGCAGGGCCTGCAGGGCCCGGTTCAGGTAACCGGCGTGTCCGAAGAACAGCAGGAACCCCAGGGCCACGGTGATGGGGGGGAGGACGAACGGTACCAGGGTGAACGCCCGCACCAGCTCCTTGCCGGGGAACCGGTAGCGGGCCAACAGCCACCCCAAGGGAAACCCCAGCGCCAGGCTGAGGGCGGCGGAAAGCAGGGCTTGGACCAAGGTAAACCGGAGGAGATGGTGGACATAGGGGCTGGCGAGCAACGCCTGAACCCGGGCCAGGCTCCAGACCTCCTCCACCCGTAGCCCCTGGGAGAGCACTCCCCACAGGGGGAGGAAGAAGGTCCCGGCCAAAAAGACCAGGGGCAGGAGCACCAGCAGTGCCCCCGCCCCCCGCCTGACTAGCCCCCGATCAGCAGCTCTTGCCACCGGGAAAGCCACCCCGCCAGCTTCTCCCTGATCACCTCAGGGGGCAACCACACCGGCCGCTCCGGGATCACAGCGTAGCGGGCGAACTCCGGCGGCAGCTCCGCCAGCTCGTTCACAGGGAACATCCACTGGCTGGTGGGCAGCAGCTCCTGGATCTCTTTTTCCAGCACCAGGTTGAGGAAGGAATGGGCCAGCCCCACCTGGTCGCTTCCGGCCACGATCCCCATCCCCTCGATCTGGCGGAAAGCTTCACCATCCGGGGTGATCACCCGGTAGCGCAAGGACTGGTACTCGATCCAGGAGTAAGCGGTGTCGGTGGAGTAGGAGAGCACGATGGGGGCTTCGCCGGCCAGGAACATGTCGTAGGCTTCGGACCAGCCCTTGGTGATCACCAGCACGTTTGGCAGGAGCCTCTGCCAGAAGTCCTCCCATCCCTCCTCCCCGAAGTGGGCGATGGTCCACAGGAGGAAGGACAGGCCTGGGGAGGACGTGCGGGGGTCCTCCAGGATGATCTTCCCCGCAAGCTCCGCCCGGGTGAGGTCCGCCAGGGTCGCGGGCACCAGTTCTTCCGGCAGCAGTTCTGAGTCGTAGACGAAGGTCACGTAGCCGTGATCGAAGGGCACCACGTGCCCGGAGGAGTCGAACATGAGGGCCGGGGGCACGTGGGCCAGGTTGGGGATGAGGGCCGGATCGTAGGGTTGGAACACCTGGTGCTCCAGGGCGCGGGCCAGCTCGGCGTCAGCCACCCCCAGGAACACGTCCGCCGGGGTGCCCCCGGCATCCCGCTCGGCGATCAGCCGGGCCAACATCTCCGAGGAATCCCCGGGGGCCACCCACACCAGGTCCACCTCGGGGTGGGCGGCCTCGAAGGCCTGCTCGATATCCATGGCCGGCCCCCAGGAGACGAAGGAGTCGTAGGTGTAGACCACCAGCTCCCCGGCCAGGGCGGGCACCGCCCCGGCCACCAGCGCCAACAGCCACAGCTTGCGCACGTTCATCCCTCCTTTCTCGGGCGCGCGGGCGCGTGCACCACCAACAGCCGCCCCCGGGAGAACCGGACTCCACAGGGCAGGGAGACCACCTGGTTGGACACCCCGCGGGTGGAGCCGCGGGGGAGGGCTTCCCCTCGCAGTGGGTAGAGCAGCCCCTGGGTGTGGATCCCCTCCACCACCCCGGTGAGCGGCAGCAGGGACACCCGGTCGCCAGGGGAGGCCCTGGGCAAGCTGAGGGGGCCGGAGACGGCGTAGAGGACCTCTTCCCGATGGTAGACCACCATGGGCCAGGGGTAGCGCTCCAGCAACCCCAAGGTGGCCACCAAGTGGTCCAACCGCCTCCCCAGGGCCCCCACCAGCACCACCTCCTCCGGGGCCAGCGGAAGCAAGTATTCCAGGGCCAATTCCAGATCGGTGGCGTCCTTGTCCCGGGGGTACCTTTCCACCGCCACCCCCGGGGGGAGGTCCGCTGCCCCCAGGGAGTCCAGGTCCCCGATCAGCCGGTGGGGAATGAGGCCGACGGATTGGAGCAAGGGGAGGCCGCCGTCCACCGCCAATACCAGCTCCGCCTCCCGGGCCAGGCGCCGGAGCAGCCCCGGCCGGGGGGGCTCTCCCCCCGCCACCACCAACACCCGCCTAAGGGCCATGCTCCCACCCCCGGTCCGGGACCTTTCGGAGCTTCCCCTGTTGGGACAGCCACACCCCGGGCTCCTCCACCACCTGGCCGATCTCCGTCCAGGGGCCCGGGGGGAGGGCGCCGGGCCGGGCAGTGAACAGGAGTTCGTAGTCCTCCCCAAAGTAGATCGCCTCCTCCAGCTCCACCCCGGGCACCAGGGGGATCTTCTCGGGGTGCACCACGAAGCCGACCCGGGATGCCCGGGAGAGGAGGTGCAGGGAGTGGGCCAGGGAGTCGGAGAGGTCGATCATGGAGGTGGCCTCCCCGGCCAGGAGCAACCCCTCTGTCACCCGGGGGACAAACCGGAAGAGCTCGTTTGCCCGGGCGGACTTCCCCTGCGAGAAAAGCCGCAGGGCCAGGTGAGTGCTGCCCAGGGGGCCGGTGACGAAGAGGCAGTCCCCGGGTTGGGCCCCGGCCCGCCGCACCGGACGGTCTGCCTCCCCCAGGGCTGAGGAGACCAGGAACAGCTCCTCGGAGAAGTCCAAGTCCCCGCCCACCAGCTCCGTCCCCACCAGGCGGCAGGCGGCTTGGGCCCCGGCCAGGAGCTCGGGGAACAGACCCTCCCAGTCCGGGGCCGAGGCGGCCATCACCACCGCCAGGGGGCGGCCAGCCATGGCGGCGATGTCGGAGAGGGAAGCAGCGACCGCGCGCCAACCCATGGTGTAAGGGGTGGTCCCTGGGGGGAAGTCTGAGGCCTGGTGCAACAGGTCGGTGGTGAGGAGGAGCTGGGTGCCGGCGAAAGGAAGCACAGCGCAATCGTCCCCGCACCCGGAGACCTTGCGCCCCAATTCCTCAAGAAGTTCCCACTCCCTCAGTTCACCCATACCCAAGCCCCTGCTGATGGTTGGGGTATCCGGGGCCCTGGCCGGGAATTCCGGCAGGTGAAGCTGGGCATGGGCAGTGCCGGCGTTTTGGGTAACCTTCCCTACGCTGGCATTACCCAGGTCAGGTTCCAGGGGTCGAGGCCCAGGCCTCCTCTCAGCCCCACTCGGAGCTCCCCCAGTTACCCCCACCGGATTGTAGGCGGAACCTGGGGGGGCGCAACCCGGGGCCAGTCAAAGCCAGGGCTCGATGAGCTCCGGGGTGAGCTGGGCGGGGTGGCCGACGAACCGGATCACCCCCTGCCGATCGATGAGGAACACCCGGGGGATAGAGGAAACCGCGTACAGCCGGGCCACTTGAATTGCCTGCTCGAACGAGCCCCACAGGGGAAAAAACTCCAGTTCGGAAGGTGGGTTCCACAGCCGGCGCGCCCCCTCCACCGTCCGGTCCAAACTCACCCCCACCACCACCAGCCCCCGGGGCTGGAAGTAGCTGGCCAGGGCCAAAAGATGGGGGGCCGCTTCCCGACAGGGGTTGCACCAGCTGGCGCCGAATTCCAGCAGCACCACACACCCCCGCAGCTGGGACAAGGAGACCACCTCGCCGGAGAAGATGTCCGGCAGGGAAAACTCGGGGGCCAGCGCCCCCACCTGGGGGGCGGGTGCTAAAGTGGCTGGCGGGGGTGTCTGCCGGGGGCAGTTCCCCCCACTGACCAACGAACCGGCGATCACCAGCACCCCCAACCAGGCCAGCGTGAACCCCCTTCTCATTCGGAACCCTCCTTAGGAATCGGCTTCTCTTTGGACCAGCTCCCGAGTTTCTCCTGGCGAGAGATTCTGCCAGGCGATTGTGGAGATTTTATGGAGGGGCGGTGCAGGGGTGGTGGAGGTACCTTGGAGCACACTCTCCTTGGGGAAAACTCTGTGGAAAACCAGGCCCCCGGGAAAAATGCGGGAACCGGTATGGGATCTAACAGGGCAAGGACAGATGTCCCGTGGCAAAGGGACACGCGGGGAGGTTTTCCACAGCTGGCGGGCCAGCTAGCCCCCCACTTGGGCCCCCTCCAAGGCCAACAGGCGGCGCTTCCACTCCTGCCCCGGCCCGAACCCCCCAAGCCCCCGTGCCCCCACCACCCGATGACAAGGGATGACGATGGGGATTGGGTTCGCCCCCACTGCCCTGCCCACCGCCCGAGCCGCCCCTGGCCGGCCCACCGCCCTCGCCAGCTCGCCATAGGTCACCGTGGTCCCGTACCGCACCCCCCGGAGGGCTTCCCACACCTGCAGCTGGAACTCGGTGCCCGTGAGCGCCAGCGGCACGGTGAACTGGCTGAGCTCCCCGGCGAAGTAGGCCGCAAGTTCCCGCTCCAGCTCCGCCAGGAGCCGGGACCGGGTCGGCCGTCCGGGAAGGCGCCCCCGCCCGGGAAACCGCAGTTCCTCCAGGCCCCCCGCCCCCCAGCGGGCCAGGAACTCACCCCAGCTCGTTCTCACCACTCCCCAGGGCATGCCAAGGAAGCTTAACCGCTCTCTTTGCTCTCGAGAAACCCTGCCCGTGCCTGGATGCCTTGGGAACCGGGATGGTATAATGTGAACGATGAGTAACTTACGGGAAAAGATCGAACCCCTGGTGCGTCGCGGGCTCGAGGCGGCCGGCGTGGAACTCTACCACTGGGAGCTTGGGCGGGCGGGCCCCCGCACCCGATTGGTAGTCTACATCGACCGTCCCCAGGGGGTGAGCCTGGCCGATTGCGAGCGGGCCAGCCGGGCCATAGAGGCCTTGCTCGAGCAAGAGGACCCGCTGGCTGGCCCCTACCTGTTGGAGGTCTCCTCCCCGGGGGTGGAACGCCGCCTTTGGCAGCCCCGGCATTACCGGCAAGCGGTGGGGAAGCGGGTGCGGGTGGTGTTGAGGGAGCCTGTGGCCGGCCGCAACGTCCACGAGGGCACCTTGACCGAGGCCAGCGAGGAGGGGATCACACTGGAGGTCAGCTCTGGCCCAGTTTTCATCCCCTTCTCCCGCATCAACCGAGCCCAACTCGTCTACCAACCCCAGTTGGAGGGAAGATGAACATCGACTTCTTGGAGGCCCTGGAGGAGATGGCCCGGGAGCGGGGCATTGATCGGGAGGCGGCGTACGAGGCCATGGAGAAGGGCATCGCCGCCGCCTACCAGGCCGAATATGGGGGGGAGGAGCCTCCCGAGGTGCACATCGACCGCCGCTCCGGGGAGATCTACGTGAACGGCAAGCCATTTGACCTCGCTAGTCTGGGGAGAATCGCCACCCGCAAGGCGGAGAATGTATTCCGGCAGGAGATCCTGAGGCGGCGGCGGGAAGTGTTGTACGAGATGTATTCGGCCCGGATCGGGGAGATCATCAATGGCTCGGTCCACCGGTTCGAGGGCCGCAACGTGTGGTTGAACTTGGGGGAGGCGGAGGCGCTTTTGCCTGAGTCCGAGCGCATTCCAGGGGAGCGCTACATCACCGGCCGCCGGCTGCGGGCCTACCTGTACCAGGTGGAGAAGACCCAAGGGGATCCCCGCATATACGTGTCCCGCGCCCATCCCCAGTTCGTGGCCAAGCTGCTGGAGCTGGAGGTGCCGGAGATAGAACAGGGGTTGCTGGAGGTGGTGCGGGTGGCCCGGGCCCCCGGGGTGCGGGCCAAGGTGCTCATGCGCGCCCTGGACCCCCGCATCGACCCGGTGGGCACCTGCGTGGGGGCCGGGGGGGTGCGCATCCGCGCCGTCAGCCGGGAATTGGCCGGTGAAAAGGTGGACATCGTCAGGTGGAGTGAAGACCCCTCCGAGCTGATCAAGGCGAGCCTGGCCCCGGCCACGGTGTTGGACGTGCAGGTAGAGGAAGACACCAAGCGCGCCCTGGTCACGGTGCCCAAGGCCGAACTCTCCCTGGCCATCGGCCGGGACGGCCACAACGTGGCCCTGGCGGCCAAGCTCACCGGTTATGACATCGAGGTCCGCTCGCCCTCCGGAGAAGAACCCCCCGCCAGCTAGCAAGTTGCGGGCCCGTCTCCTGGACGGGATCGCCTACCTAGCCCGCCACCAGGCCGTGGCCGTGGTGGCGGTGGCAGCGGTGTTGAGCGGCCTCGCCTTCCACTACGTGCAGGACCTGCCCATCCGCAGCTCATACCTGGACCTCCTGCCCAGCCAGGACCCACTGGTAGAAGAGTTTCGGGAGAAGGAACTGGAGCTGAGCGCCGCTGATTACGCCGCCATCCTCCTCTCCCTCTCCCGCCCCCCCGAGGACCCAGAGGAGGGAAGAGGGAGGCTGCGCCTGGCCGCCGAGGCCCTCATCGCCCAGCTCTCCCAAAATCCTGAGATCAGCCGGGCCTCTTACCGGATCGGGGAGGGGCTGGCTTATCCTGAGGAGCTGCTCCTCTACGCCCGCCTCACCCCCCAGGACCTGGAGGAGCTGCGGGAGAGCGCCGCCCAGATCCTGGCCCTGCTTGAGGGGGTGCCGGAGGAAGCAGCCCGGCTCGCCGACTACCTGGGCCAGCTGGAAACGGCCTTCGCCGGAGGTTCCCCCCACGAGGCCCTCCCCTACTTGGAACAACTCCCGCCCCTGCTCCGGGCCGGACTGGCGGCCCTGCGGGCCTTGCCCGAGCTGGGCGAGCCACTTGCCCGGGCAGCTTCCCTGGTGCGCCGCATCTCCGGCCGCCCCTCCGCCGCCGGCACCCTGGGGGAGGGGGTGGAGCTCTTCTCCACCGATGGGGCGAAGCTGGTGCTGCAGGTGTGGCCCGCCCAGCCCTCCTACGTGGGCCTCACTTACTGCCAACGGATCACTCGTATCCTGGAGCAGGCCATTGCCCAGGCCGACCTGGACCGGTGGGGGGTCACCGCCCGCGTCACCGGGGCCTACGCCTTGGCTACTGAAACAGACGCAATAATCCGTAAGGACATGAACTTCACTACCCTGATCTCCTCCCTGGGGGTGCTGGTCATCCTGGCTGCCACCTTCGCCAGCGTGTTCCTCACCGGGGTGGCCTTGGTGCCGCTGTTGGTCTCGGCCCTGCTCACGGTGGCCTGGGCCAAGCTGGCGGTGGGGGGGTTCAATTTGGTGACCACCTTCCTGCCCGCACTGGTGCTGGGGCTGGGGATAGACTTCTCCATCCACCTTTTGGCCCGCTATGTGGAGGAGCGGGCCGGGGGGGCGAAGGTGGGGCCCGCCCTGTGGGTGGCCATCCACCGCAAGGGGGAGGCCTCCTTGGCCGCCGCCCTCACCACCGCCGCCGTGTTCCTCTCGCTTTTGATCTCCCGCTCCCGGGCCTTGGCCGAGCTGGGGGTCATCATGTCGCTGGGCATCGTGGTGGCGTATTTGTCCGCGTTGCTGCTCACCCCCAGCCTCATCACCCTGGGCTACGTCACCTTCCGGCGCCGGTTTCGGGAGCGCCTCACCCTGGAGACGGCCCGGCTGGCCCGGGGCTACCGGGAGCTCCTGCCCCAGCGACGGGCCATCGTGGTGATGACCCTGGGGCTCACCCTGGCCCTCTCCTACCAGGTGAGCCAGGTGGAGTTCCGGTTCGCCTCGGCCCAGCTCGCCCCCCGCACCGAAGCCGCACAGGTGGCGCAAGAGATCCTGCGGGGGTTCCCCCAACAAGTGGTGGTGGGAGATCAGTTCCTATTTTTCGTCTCCGACCCGGCCCGCATCCGGGAGGTGGAGGCGGCCCTGGCCGCCCACCCCTTGGTGGTGGGCACCGACTCCCTGCGCTCCTCCTTCTTGCCCCGGGAGCTGTTGCGGGGCAAGGCGTCACTGGAGGACGTGCCGGTGGGGGGGCTGCTGGCCACGGTGGATTCCCTGAGCCAGGTTCTCCAGAACTGGCCCGTCCTTTTGGCCTCCCTGGAGCGGCTCTTGGCCACCCTGTCTGCCTGGCAGGCGGGGGCATTGCTGGCAGGAGAGGTGGAGCTGGCCTCTGTCCTGAGCCGGGTGAGCTCCCAGCTGGTGGACGTCCACCTACAGCTCACCGCCTTCGACCCTGCCCCGGCTTTGGCCAGCTTGGCCGCCCTGCGGCCCGACCTGGCCACCGTGGAGGAGTTCCTAGAGGACCTGGCCTCCCTGCCGGACGAACCCGAGCTGTTGCGGATCCTGGCCACTGCCTTGCCGGAGCAACTCAAGCCCATCTACTACTCCCCCTCCACCGGGGCCTTCATCGTGCGGGCCCGCATGTCCCGGGAGCTGTACGAGGGGGACAACCTGAAGCAGTTTGTGGACTGGGCGGAGGGGCTGGGGGTGGATTACTTCGGGATCCCCCAGGTGCAACAGCGACTGGAGGCCCACATGGAGCGTGACTTCGCCCTGTCCACTGCCATCGCCGCCTGCCTGATTGGGTTCTTGGTCTGGCGGAGCTTCGGGGACCTCCGGCGGGCAGCGTTGGCCCTGGCCCCGCTGGCCATCGGTTACCTGTGGATGCTGGCCGGCATGCGGCTTTTGGGCATCACCTTCAACTTCACCAACATCGTGATCTCCCCGCTCCTCATCGGCATCGGGGTGGACAGCGCCATCCACATCCTGCATCGGATGGAGGAGGAGCGGGCCCGGGGCGGAGCCAATGCCGTGGCCCGCGGGGCCGCCGCCACCTTGGTCCCGGTCCTCTCCACCTCCCTCACCACCATGCTGGTGTTCGGCACCCTCCTGTTCGCCCGCACCCCCGGCCTGAAGCTGCTGGGGATCTCCGCCCTGTTGGGACTGGGGTTCAGCCTGTTGGCCAGCCTCCTGTTCTTGCCCGGGGCGGTGGCCTGGCTTGAGGAAACCCGCCGGGGGGACTAAATTGATCGTCCGGTTCCCAGAGCCGGACAGGGAACTTTAGAGGTTTTTGCAGCACGACAGGCGGACCCTGCCCTGGGGGCAGCTGGGGTTCGCCGGTGGGGAAATGCCGGAGATCATGGACCTTGGATCCTCCCGGATCCAAGTTGTGGAAGAGAAACTTCGGCCCGAGGAAGGTGACGCTGATGATGGCCAGTTTACAAGTGGCGTTGATCGCGCTCGTCGCCCTCCTTCTGGGCCTGGCCGGAGGCCTGCTTTTGGCGCACTTGCGGGCCAGGTTGGTGGGCAAGATGGCCCAATCCATCCTGGAGGAGGCCCGCGAGGAGGCGAACCGGATCCAGCGGGAAAAGCTCCTGGCTGCCCAGACGGAGATCCAGGAGCTCAGGGAGCGGGAAGAACGGCGCCTGAAGCGGAAGGAATCCGAACTTGCCCAGATGGAGGAACGCCTCCTGCAGAAGGAGGCTCGCCTGGCGAAGAAGAGCGAGTATTTGGAGGGGATCGAGGAATCCCTGCGCCGGGACGAGGTGGAACTGGAGGGGCTGATCGAGGAGGGCCGAAAGCTGTTGGCCCAGGAGCGGGCGCTGTTGGAACGCCTGGCCGGCCTCTCCCAGGAGGAGGCCAAAGAGTACCTCCTGAAACTGGTGGAGGCTGAATCCGAGCGGTATTTCGCCCGCAAGATCGCCGAGGTGGAACGCCGCGCCCGCCAGGAGGCGGAGCGTCGGGCCCGGCGCATCTTGGCCACCGCGGTGCAGCGCTACGCGGTGGAGTACGCGGAGGAGGCCACCGTGACCGCGGTGCCGCTGCCCTCGGATGAGTTCAAGGGGCGGATCATCGGCCGCGAGGGTCGCAACATCCGCACCTTCGAGGCCCTGACCGGGGTGGAGGTGCTGGTGGACGACACCCCGGACGTGGTGGTGCTGTCCTCCTTCCACCCCCTGCGGCGGGAGGTGGCCAGGTTGGCCCTGGAGAAGCTGTTGGAGGACGGGCGCATCCACCCCGCCCACATCGAGGAGAAGGTCCGCCGGGCCAAGGAGCGGGTGGAGGAGCTCATCCGCGAGTACGGGGAGAAGGCGGCCTTCGAGGCGGGGTTGGACCTGCCCGAGGAGCTGACCTTGCTGTTGGGAAAGCTCCACTTCCGCACCAGCTACGGCCAGAACCAGCTGCAACACTCCCTGGAGGTGAGTTTTTTGGCCCGGCTGTTGGCGGAGGAGATTGGGATTGACCCCCGTCCGGCCAAGCGGGCCGGGCTGCTGCACGACATCGGAAAGGCAGTGGACCACGATGTGGAGGGCCCTCACGCCCTGATCGGGGCTGATCTGGCCCGCCGGTATGGGGAGGCCTGGCCCATCGTCAACGCCATCGCCGCCCACCACGAGAACGTGGAGCCGGCCACGGTGACCGCGGTGTTGATCCAGGCCGCCGACGCCCTGTCGGCCGCCCGCCCCGGTGCCCGCCAGGAGACCTACGAGCGATACATCCAGCGCCTGCGGGACCTGGAGCAACTGGCCCAGGCCTACCCCCAGGTGAAGGAGGCGTTTGCCCTGCAGGCGGGCCGGGAGGTGCGGGTGATCGTCCGCCCGGAGCGGGCCTCAGATGACATGGCCGCCAAATTGGCGTATGATATCGCACGTAAGATCGAGGAACAGATGCAATATCCGGGGGAAATCAAGGTGACCGTCATCCGCCAGACCCAGTACGTGGAGACGGCCAAGTAAGGAGGGGAGGATGAACACACTCAAGATCGCGTCCAACTCCAACGCCAGCGCCGCCGCCGGGGCGGTGGCCAACACCATCCGCGAGCAAGGGGTGGCCGAGCTGCAGGCCATCGGCCCCAAAGCGGTGAACCAGGCGATAAAGTGCATCGCCATCGCCCGGGGGTACGTGGCCCCCAGCGGGGTGGACCTGTTCTTCGTGCCCTCGTTCACCGACGTGGAGATCAACGGGGAGACCAAGACCGCGCTCCGGTTCACGGTGAAGTCGCGCACCCCGGTCACCAGCCTCCGCCCCCGCACCCGCCGCCGCAAGGGAGGGAAGGAGCCTGAGCCGGAGACGGAGAACTGGGAGAACATCTAACCCCTGGACCACCGCCTTCCACACCCTGGCCCAGGTGGGACAGCTGGGGTTCACCGTGGTGGGAGGGGCGTTGGTGGGCTATGGGATTGGCTATGGGATCGAGTTGGCCGGGGGTGGGAAGGGTTGGCGGCTGGGGGGAGCGCTGTTCGGCCTGGCCAGCGGCCTGTGGGCGGCCGGCCGGACCCTGAGCCGCCTCATTCCGGGAAAGCGGGGTGACACCGATACATGAACCGTTTCTTTCTCAAATACCGAAAGGCCATCGTCGGGGCCATCGTGGTGACCTTTGTGCTGGGCATCGTGGGGGGGTCCTTGTTCCGCCGCTTCTCCCCCCCGCAACGGGGCTCCCAAGAGGAAGTGGTGTTGGTGGTGGAGGGGGAGAAGTTCACCCGTCGGGACCTGGGGGTCGCCTACCGGAACCTGATCAACTATTACATCCAGCTCTACCAAGCCTTCGGCCAGGACTTCAACCAGCAGCTCCAGGGCACCGAGGGGGTGTTCAACCAGATGCAGTACCTGGCCTCCGCCGCCGAGGGGCTGATCCGGGACACCCTCATCCGCCGGGGAGCCCGCGAGTACCGGGTCCCCGTCCCTGCCAGCCAGCTCAACCAAGCCACCGAGGAAAGCTATAGGCGCGCCCTGGAGCGGTTCGGAGGGAGCGAGGACGCCCTGGCGGAGTACCTGCGCCGCTATCAGGGGCTTACCTTGGAGCAGTTCCGGGCCCAGCTGCGGGCGGCCGAGGAGCTGCGGCTACTGGAAGAGGGCTTGCGCCGCCAGGTGGTGGGCCCCATTCAGCCCACCCAGGACGACCTGTTGGCCTACCTCCAGGAGCACCAGGACCGCTATCAAACCGAGCCGGAAAAGATCCGCCTGGCTTACCTAAAGGTCTCCGACGCGGCGCTGGCCGACGAGCTCTTGGCCCAAGCCCAGCAGCCGGAAACGGACTTCCTGGCGCTGGCCCAGGAGCACTCCGAGGACCCTGAGGTGGAGCTGGATTGGTTTGCCCGCGGGGAGTCCCCCCTCCCCCGGGCGGTGGAGGAAGTGGCCTTCTCCCTGAGCGAGGGGGAGGTGAGGCTGGTGGAGGAGGGCGGGGCCTTTTACGTGCTGAAGCTCCTGGGCCACCGGCCCCCGGTGATCCCCCCCTTGGAGGAGATCCGCGAGCGGGTGGAAGAGGACTACATCCGGGACGAGGAGTCCCAACGCTGGAACGACTGGTACCAAGCCCGCCGCCAGAGTGCCCGCATCGAGGTCAACGACCCCTTGCTGGAAGCCTTCCTCCTTTACCCCACTGACAAGCAGGCGGCCCTGGAGGCGTTGCAGGTGGCCGGACAAGAGCCAGAACCCTCCCCTTACCTCCCCTACTTCATCGGCCGGGTACACGAGGCCCTGGCGGCGGAGCTGGAAACCCGGCTGGCCGAGCTGGAGGAGAGAGAGGAACTCACCCCCGAGGAGCAGGCCGAATTGGCCCGGCTGGCCGAGGAGATAGACCGCCACCAGCGGGAGGCCCTCCAGGCCTACCTCGCCTTCGCCACCACCTCCGGGGTGGAGCTGGACGAGGAGTTCTTCCAGCGGGCCCTGGCCCTGGACCCCCAAAACGCCCAGCTCCGGCTGCGCCTGGCCGATCTGTACCTGGAGCAGGGCCAGTACTTCCAGGCCGAGCGGGAGTATGGCCAGGCACTGGAGGCCCAGCCGGGGCTGCTGGCTGCGGTGGAAGGGCAGGGGGACGTGGCCATGGCCATGGGGCTCTATGCCCGGGCGGTGGAGCGCTATCGGGCGGCACTTGAGACCCAGACCCAAAGCCAGACCCCGGAGCGACGGCTGGAGCTGGAGTTGAAGCTGGCCGGGGCCCTGGTCCGGGACGAGCAGTACCAGGAAGCCCGGCCGCTTTTGGAAAACATCCTCCGCCAGCGGCCAGAGCACACCGGGGCCCTGATTTTGATGGGGGACCTCTGCCTGGGGGAGGGAGACCCTGCCCAGGCAGTGGGCTACTACCAGACCGCCCTCCGCCGCAGCCCCACCCCCGACACCCAGCTCAAGCTGGCCCGGGCCCTGCTGGAATCCGGGGACCTGGATGCCGCCCAAGCCGAGTACGAGGAACTCTTGGATTGGCCCACCCCCACCTACAAACGCCAGGCCCACGTGGGGATGGGGGACGTGATGCGGGCCCGGGGGGATACCGAGCAGGCCCTGGAGTACTACCGCCTGGCCCTGCGCCTGGCCGGCGCCGACGCGGCCGAGAAGGAGGCCATCGCCGAGAAGATCCTGGAGCTGGCCCCCGAAGACCTGGAGATGCGCTTCCGGCTGGCCAGCTATTACCGGGAACAATACAAGTACGACGCCGCCATCGCCCAGTATCAGGCCATCCTGGCCCAAGCCCCGGGGGACGTGGACGCCCTGATCGGCCTGGGAGACTGCTATGTCCCCAAGACCGAGTACGACACCGCCATCAGCTACTACCAGCAGGCCCTGGAGCAGACGGACAACCCCCGCAAGCAGCTTCAGATCTACGAAAAGATCGTCGAGTGCGAGGAGCGACGGGTGGGGCCGACCGGGGAGCTGACCCAGGTGGCCCTGGAGGCCCTGTGGCAGGCAGCATTGATCCACCACCAGCTGGGGAACACCGACCAGGCCCGCCAGGCGCTGCAGCGGATCTATGATGCCGACCCCAGCTTCCGGGCCCAGGAGCTGGTGCCATTGCTGTTGGAGCTGGGCGGTGAGGTGCAGACCCCGCCCCAGGTGAGCGAGCCCCCCGCCCAAACCCCCTCCGAGACCAGCCCGGGAGGGTGATGGGCCGGATTGGGGAGGCGGTGGAGGCCCTGGCGCAGGTGGTGGCCCGGCTGCGGGGCCCAGGGGGTTGCCCATGGGACCGGGCCCAGACCCACACCTCCCTGCTCCCCTACCTCCTGGAGGAGGCCTACGAGCTGGCCCAGGCCCTGCAGGACGGTGTCCCGGAGAAGATCCGGGAAGAATTGGGAGACCTGCTGCTGCAAGTGGTTCTCCACGCCCAGCTCGCCGCCGAGAGCGGCCAGTTCGACCTAGCCCAGGTGGCTACGGAGATCAGGGAGAAGCTGGTGCGCCGTCACCCGCACGTATTCGGGGAGGCCCAGGCCTCCACCCCGGCCGAGGTCCGGGCCCGCTGGGAAGAGCTCAAACAAAAGGAGGGCAAGCGGCTTGATTTAGCCCGCCCGGCACTCCTCGCCGCCCGCAAGTTCCTCGAGACCACCGACCGGCCCATCCACCACCCCTACCTGCGTCCCCCACCCCAGCCCCCGTCCCAGCCCCAGGAGGAGATCGGAAGGCTCCTCTTGGCCGCCTGCGCCTTGGCCTTGCGCTGGGGGGTGGAGCCGGAGTTGGCCCTGCGCCGCACCCTGCAAAAGCTCGACGATGGCTAGGTTCTCGCTGAAAGCCCCTCCGCCGCCGGAGGCCCGGGTGTTGTGGGTGGAGACCACCGACCAGGGGCTCCACTTCCTGGACGCGGTGCTCATGGCCACCGATGGGTTGGCCAATGTGCGGCGGGAGTACCGGGAAGAAGGGGGGCGCAAGCTGTACAAGGTGTTCGTCTGCCCCCAGGCGGTGGGGGAAGTGGTCCGCCTCCTGCGGCGGGCCGGGGAGTTCGTGCCAGTGGGGGAGGTGAGGCCAAGCGAGTGAGGCTGTTCCGCCCCTGTGCGAGAGCCGCTTCTGTGCATGCGGTCGACTATCGGGCCCTGCACGCCCGAGGGGTGAAGGGGTTGATCTTCGATCTGGACAACACCCTGGCCCGCTGGCGGGCCGGTCCCCCCCGGGAGGAGGTGCGGGCCCTGCTTGCCCGGCTGCAGCGGGAAGGGTTTCGCCTGGCGGTGGTGTCAAACGGCCGCCTCTCCCAGCGCCCCGAGGTGGTGGAGTTCTTCCGCCAGCTTGGGATCCCCCTCGTCTACCCGGCCAGAAAGCCCCTGCCGGCTGGGTTGAGGCGCGCCCTGCGGGCCTTGGGGCTGCCCGCCCGGGCGGTGGCCCTGATCGGGGACCAGCTGCTCACCGATGTGCTTGGGGGGAACCTGATGGGGCTGTACACGATCCTGGTGGAGCCCCTGGACCGGGGGCGGGAATCGCCTCTCACCAAGCTGAACCGGGGCTTGGAGCGACTGCTGGGCCGGGGAGGCTGAAGTTGGGCCGGCCGGCGGCTGGGGCTATCATGGGCCGATGGCACTCAGGAACCCAATCGGGATCAGATACCTCTCCGGGGCCCGGCTCAGGCGGGCGGTGGTGGCCGGGGCCCACCGGGTGATCGCCTCCGCGGACCTGCTGGACAGGATCAACGTGTTTCCGGTCCCGGATGCAGACACCGGGCAGAACCTGTCCGCCACCCTGTGGGCGGTGCTGCACGGGCTCCGGGGCTGCCGGGCCAGCGGGGTGGGGGAAGTGGCCCAGGCGATCGCCCAGGCCGCCCTGCGCGGGGCCCGGGGCAACTCCGGGGTCATCTTGGCCCAGTTCTTCCAGGGCTTGGCCGAGGGCCTGGGGGAACAGGTGCGGGTGGAGCTTTCCGGGTTCTCCCAGGCCCTGACCAGGGCGGCGAGCCGGGCCCGGCAGGCCCTGGCCGAGCCCAAGGAGGGCACCATCCTGTCTTCCATCTCCGCCTTCGCCCGGCGGGTGGAGGAGCTGGCCGGACGGCTGGGAGATTTCGTCCCCACCTTGCGCGAGGGGCTGGCCGCCGCCCGTCAGGCCCTTAGGGAGAGCCGGGAAATCCTGCCCAGCCTCAAGGCAGCCGGAGTGGTCGACGCCGGGGCCCTGGGGTTCGTCCGCTTCCTGGAGGGAATCGTCCGCTACATCTCCACCGGGGAAGTGGACGAGCTGGCCCGGACCATGGCCGAGCCAGAGCCGGAAAAAGCCCGGGTGAAGTACGAACCCGCTTCCATCTCCTTCCGCTATTGCACCGAATGCACCCTCTCTGGAACCGATCTCCCCTGCGAGGAGATCAAGCGGGCCTGGGGGGAGCTGGGGGACTCGGTGGTGGTGGCTGGAGGGGCTGATTTTCTGCACCTGCACGTCCACACCAACGTGCCGGCCCGGGCCCTGGAGGTGGCCGCCCGGTTCGGGGAGGTGAACTCCCCCAAGGTGGACGACATGTGGGCCCAACACGCCGAAGCCTTCGGCGAACCCAAGGCCGGGGCCATCGCCCTGGTAGTGGACACCTCCTGTGACCTCCCGGATCGGATCATGACCCGCCACCGGATCCACATCGTGCCCCTGCGGGTGCGGGTGGGGGGGCGGGAATACCGGGACCGGGTGGAGCTCACCCCGGGGGAGTTCTACCGGCTGATGTCGGGGGACCCCCAGGTGGGGACCTCCCAACCCCCGCCGGCCGACTTCTTGGAGGTCTACCGCCACTTGGGGAGGAACTTTTCCCAGCTGCTGGCCTTGGTGCTGGCCAAGGACCTTTCGGGCACCTGGAATTCGGCCTATCTGGCGAGCAAGGAGGTCTCCCAGCCGGGGCTAGAGGTAGAGGTGGTGGACTCTGGGACCCTGTCGGGGGGGCTGGGGTTGGTGGCGTGGGCGGCGGCGCTGGGGATTGAGGCCGGGCTGTCGCTCCCCCAGGTGGTGGAGCTGGCCCGGCGAGCTGCCCGACAGGTTAAATTCTGGGGTGGGCTTCCCAACCTGGAGCCCCTGGGGCGTTCGGGGAGGGTGCCCTGGGTGGCCGGCTGGCTGTCTGGGCGCCTGCGGCTGGGGATGGTGATCAGCGTGGGGGGTGGGCAGATCCGGCCGGTGGCCCCGGGCTGGGGGGCGAGGCAGCTGTTGGGCAAGGTGGTGGGCCTGGCCAGCCAGGCCATTTCGGGGATGAGCCGGCCGCTGGTGGTGATCCCGCACGCCGCGGCGGCCGGGGTGGCCGAGGCCCTGGCCGGGCGGGTGGCGGAGGCCGCCCCGGGGCCAGACGCCGAGATCCACATCGTGGACGCCTCCCCTGCCCTGGGGGTACATGCCGGCCTGGGCGCCTTCGGGGTGGCCCTGCTGGACAAGGCGTGGGTGGAGCAGGAGATCGAGAGGCTGGAGGAGGGGAGATGAGCTGGTGGAATTTGCTGGTGGTGGCGGCGCTGGGGTATTTGCTGGGCGGGGTCCCCACCGCCTATCTGGCCGGCCGCTGCCGGGGGATCGACATCCGCACCCAGGGCTCCGGGAACGTGGGGGGCACCAACGCCCTGCGGGTGCTGGGCTGGAAGTGGGGGCTGCCGGTGATGGCGGTGGACGTGGGCAAGGGGTACCTGGCCACCTGGCTCCTGCCCCGGCTGTCCTTCTCCCCCTTGCCCGGGGTGTACCTGGCCATCGCCGCCGGGGTGGGGGCGGTGTTGGGCCACATCTTCTCCCCCTATCTTGGGTTCCGGGGAGGGAAGGGGGTGGCCACCGGGGCCGGGATGCTGCTGGCCCTGATCCCCGGGCCGGTGGGCATCTGCGCGGCGATTTTCTTCCTGGTGGCCTTCGGGACCGGAATTGTGTCGCTGGGTTCGCTTAAGGCCGGGGCGGCCCTGCCCCTGGTGACCTGGCTGTGGGGCCGCTGGGTGGCCCCGGTGCCCCCGGCGGTGCAGTGGCTCACGGTGGCCCTGGCGGGGTTGGTGTTCTGGACTCACCGGTCAAACATCCGCCGCTTGCTAGCCGGGAAGGAGAACCGGTTCCGCCGCCCCTGGGAGCGGCGGGGCTAACCCCGGCCAAATGGGGCAATTCCTCCCCCCTGCCCGAGGTTGACCGTGACCAACCGGCAAACCCGGGGTACACTCGCCCCCGGAAGCCATGAACCCTGGCCGGCAAGAGCAGCTTGCGGACCCCGACGTCCTCCAGCTCTACCTGGCGGAGGTGGCCCGGATTCCCCCCCTCTCCGAGGAGGAGGAGCGGCAGCTTGCCTTCCGGATGAGGAACGGCGATCGGGCCGCTCGGGAACGCCTCATCCTCTCCCACCTGCGCCTGGTGGTGTCCATCGCCCGGGAATATGGGGACACGGGGATGGACTTCCTGGACATGATCCAAGAGGGGAACCTGGGGTTGATCCAGGCAGTGGATCGGTTCGACCCCGAGCGGGGGGTGCGCCTGTCCACCTACGCCCGGTTTTGGGTGCGTCAGGCCATCGGCGCTGCCCTGGAGCGGTACTCCCAGATGATCCGGGTGCCGGTGCACCTGTTCCGGGCCATCATCCGCTTCCAGCGCCTCAAGGCCAGTTTCGGGGCCGGTGAGTTCGAGCAGATCGCCGAGCTCACCTTGGCCCCCGGCCTGACCCTGGAGCGGGTGCAACGGGTAGAGCGCACCCTGCGGGAATTCGTGTCCCTGGACCTGCCGGTGGGGGAGGGGGAAGAGGACACCCTGGAGGAGCTGATCCCGGACGAGTCCATCCCCTTGCCGGAGCGGGAAGCCCTACGGGAGCTGTTCCGGGAGGACCTGCTGGAGATGGTGAATCGGCTGCCGCCGCGGGATGCCCTGATCTTGCGGCTGCGGTACGGGCTGGACGGGGCTCCCCCTCGCACCCTGGCCGAGATCGGCCGCCAGTTGGGCATCACCCGGGAACGCGTCCGCCAGCTGGAAGTGCGGGCCCTGAAGAGGTTGAAGGAAGCCTGGGGCAAGGAAGCCCTGGAGTTCTACCGCCGGCTCATCCAAGACTGAGCTCGCTGCCCGGGCCGGGTGATCCCCCTACCTCAGCCCAAAGAAGGTTGTCTTGCCCCAGGATTTGGGGTAGGATGGGGCCTGTAGGACCGTACGAAGTGCAACCGCGTGGCCGTAGGGTTGTTCCCCGAGGCGTAGCGGTGGAAGCATGTAGGCGGTCGAAACTATGTAGGAAAGGAGGGAATGACCTATGGCCACCGGTAAGGTGAAGTGGTTCGACGACTCCAAGGGCTACGGCTTCATCGAGCAGGAAGATGGCCCGGACGTGTTCGTGCACTTCTCGGCCATCAACATGACCGGATTCAAGTCCCTGCGCGAGGGCCAGACCGTGGAGTTCGAGATCGTGGACGGGCCAAAAGGACCCCAGGCGAAGAACGTGATCCCCCGCTAGCCAGTCCCCGTCTGAAGACGAGGGCTGCCGGGAGATTTCCCCATTAGGGCTAGCTTGGCGAGCAAGCACCCCTCGCTCCGGAAGGGGCGAGGGGTGTTCTATTGGGGGCGGAGGGCGGCCCATACCCGGTCCAGGGCCCCCAGGAAAAGCTCCACTTCCTCCGGAGTGTTGTAGAGGTAGAACGACACCCGACAGGTGGCCGCCACCCCCAGCAGGCGGTGCAGGGGCTGGGCGCAGTGATGTCCGGCCCGGATGGCAATCCCCTCCTCATCGAGGAGGGTGGCCACGTCGTGGGGGTGGATGCCCTGGAGGTTGAAGGCCACCACCCCGCCCCGCCGGTCCGGATCCAGCGGCCCGTAGACCTCCACGTAAGGGCGGGCCGCCAAGCCCTCCAGGGTCAGCCGGACCAACTCCCGGTCGTGGGCCCGCACCTCCGCCATCCCCACCCCGCTGAGGTAGTCCACCGCCGCCCCCAGGCCCACCGCCTGGGCGATGGGGGGAGTGCCCGCCTCGAACTTGTAGGGCAGCTCGTTCCAGGTCGCCCGCTCCAGCCACACCTCCCGGATCATCTCCCCCCCGGTCAGGAACGGCGGCAGTTCCTCCAACAGCTCCCGCCGGCCCCACAGCACCCCGATCCCGGTGGGCCCGAGCATCTTGTGGCCGGAGAAGGCCACCAGGTCTGCCCCCAGTTCCTGCACGTCCACCGGCAAGTGGGGCACGGACTGGGCGGCATCCACCACCACCACCGCCCCCACCTCCTGGGCCAGCCGGGCCACCTCGGGGATGGGGTTGATGGTCCCAAGCACGTTGGACACGTGGGTCAGGGCCACCACTTTGGTGCGCGGGGACAGCTTCGCCCGGAGATCGTCCAGGTCCAGCTCCCCCTCCGGGGTGATGCCCGCCGCCAGGAGCCGCGCCCGGTGCCGCCGGGCCACCTGCTGCCAGGGCACCAGGTTGGCGTGGTGTTCCATGACCGTGACCAAGATCTCATCGCCTGCCCCCACCTTGGCCTCCCCCAGGCTATGGGCGGCCAAGTTCAGGGCCTCGGTGGTGCCGTGGGTGAACACCACCTCTTCCGGGGGAGCCCCGATGAACCGGGCCACCTTGCCCCGGGCCCCCTCGTAGAGCTCGGTGGCCAGGGCGGAGAGCTGGTAGAGGCCTCGGTGGACGTTGGCGTTGGCTTCCCGGTAGAAGCTGGCCACCGCCTCGATCACCGGGGCGGGCTTGTGGCTGGTGGCCGCCGAGTCCAAGTACACCAGGGGCTTGCCCCCTCGCTTCTGCGACAGTAGCGGAAAATCCTCCCGCGCCGCCTTGGGATCGATCATCCCATCGCCCCCTCGAAGGACATCTCCAAAAGCCGCTTGAGCTCCAACGCGTACTCCAGCGGGATCTCCTTGAGGATGGGGGAGACAAAGCCGTTCACGATCAGGCTCATGGCCTCTTGCTCGGAGAGGCCCCGGGACATGAGGTAGAACAGGTGGTCCTTGGAGATCCGCCCCACGGTGGCCTCGTGGGCCAGTTCCACTTCGTCGGTGCGGGCTTCCAGGGTGGGGATGGTCTCTGTCTGGGCCTGGGGGGACAAAAGCAGGGTGGAGCACTCCACGTGGCCCTTGGCCCCGCGGGCCTGGGGGGCCACATACACCTTGCCCCGAAACACCACCTTGCCTTGTCCTTGGACCACCGACCGGGACACCAGCCGGGAGCTGGTATGGGGGGCCAAGTGCAGTGCCCGCGCTCCCAGGTCCAACCACTGGCCGTCTCCGGCCAGGGTGAACCCCAGGTTCTCGGTTTTGGCCCCGGGGCCGGCCAGGACGGTGGTGGGGTAGAGCATGGTGACCTTGCTCCCCAGGGAGCCCGAGACCCAGTCCACCTGGGCCTCTGCCTGGGCCACCGCCCGCTTGTTGTTCAGGTTGTAGACGTTGCGGGACCAGTTTTGGATGGTGGTGAACCGGACGTGGGCCCCCTCCTTGGCCACGATCTCCACCATCCCCGAGTGCAGTGCCGCCTTGGTGTAGCGGGGGGCGGAGCAGCCCTCGATGTAGTGGACTGAACTTCCCGGCTCGGCCACGATGAGGGTGTGCTCGAACTGCCCCACCCCCTGGGTCTGCATGCGGAAGTAGGCCTGGAGGGGGATGGCCACCTCCACCCCCTCGGGGACCCACACGAACGTCCCCCCGGACCACACCGCCCCGTGGAGGGCGGCGAACTTGTTGTCCTCCGGGGGTATCACCCGCATGAAGTGTTCCCGCACGAGCTCGGGGTGTTCCCGCACCGCCTCCTCCATGGGCAGGAAGATCACCCCCTGGGCCCGCACCTCCTCCAGGATGGAGCGGTAGACCACCTCCGAGTCCACCTGGGCCCCGAGGCCGGCCAGGGCCCGCTGCTCCGCTTCAGGGAGCCCCAGGGCCTCGAAGGTCTTTCTGATGTCCTCGGGGAGCTCTTCCCAACTGGTGACTGTCGGCACGGTGCGGGCGTAGTAGGCCACCTCCCCCAGGTCGATTCCGGAGAGATCGGGGCCGAACCGGGGCATGGGGAGTTTCTGGAATACCTCAAGGGAGCGGAGGCGGTGCTCCAGCATCCACCTCGGCTCCCCCTTTTCCCGGGACAGCTCCTCCACCACTTCCCGGGTGAGTCCCCGTTTGAGTGCCAGCTCGTCGCTCATTTCCCCACCGCCCTGAAGCCTTCCAGCTCGATCGCCCTGGCCAGTTCAGGGCCCCCCTCCTGGGCGATCCTCCCCTCCTGGAGTACGAACACTCGGGCCGGGGGCACGTGCTCCAGGATGCGGGGGTAGTGGGTGACGATGAGCACCGCCGTGCCCCAATCCGCCAGCTCCTGGATGGCGGAGGCGATGATGCGGACGGCGTCCACGTCCACCCCGGAGTCCGGCTCGTCCAGGATGGCCACTTTCGGCCGGAGCAGCCAGGCCTGCATGAGTTCAGCCCGCTTTTTCTCTCCCCCGGAAAAGCCCACGTTTAGCTCCCGCTCGGCCAGGTCCCCCAGGGCCAGCCGCTCCACCGCCCGGGGGAAGAGCTCCCGGAACTCGCAGAACCCGTGGCCCTGGTCCCCGCAGGCCAGCCGCATGAACTCCCGCAGCTTGACCCCTTCGATCTCGGGGGGATACTGGAAGGCCAATAACAACCCCTTTTTGGCCCGCTCATCTGGTGGGAGGTGGGTGATGTCCTCGCCGGCAAGCAGGATCTTCCCCCGCTGGATTTGGTAGTCGGGGTGGCCGGCCAGGGCGAAGGCCAAGGTGGACTTGCCGGAGCCATTTGGTCCCATGAGGGCGTGCACCTGGCCTTCTTCCAGGGCCAAGTTCACCCCTTGGAGGATGGTCTTTCCGCCCACGGTCACGTTCAGGTCTTCAACTTTCAGCACAACAGCCATGGCGGAAATGCTACCTTTTAAGTCCATTTTTAGCAAGGCCCAAAGAGGCTCATTTAACGCCGGGCGCGCCCCTCGAGCCACCCCTAACGATTCGATATGCGGCCCGGTCTCACGACGGTTTTGAGAGCTCACCACCATCGGCCCTCTGGAACTTACCCAGCGCAGGTGGCCAAGCAGGAGGTACCGAGTTTAAGTGGTGGATAACGCCCTTTCCGAGCTGTAGCTCACAATGTGATCAGGGACCCCCGCTCTCGAGTGGAGGTAAAGGCGGTGACAATAATGGAGGAGGTCGGGAAATGGGTAGAGCGGCGATCACGACGTGGTGGGAGTTCCTGCCGACATCTACTGCTACCCGGATGTGGGGTCCCATGGGTGCACCTCCTGGTGGGGAATATTCATCCAGGCCATCACGTCTACCGCGCAGGGCCACTGCCCCGATGGGCTGGCATCATTCCGGTGGGCGTTGGATGAGGGAAAAGGTGGGGGCGGCAATTCAGAATCGGAAGGGAAAAAACTTGCCTCCTCGACTTTCAGGTTCTAAGATTGGACGAAATGTTTCAATATCGGCTAGTTCCCCTCATGCTATGGTGTTTTTGCTCCATATGGTTTTGGCTAGGTTATCCGTTAGAAGTGCCATCGCAAGATTCTGCCTATTACTACCTCCTCAGCGCCCTTTCTCAAAGCATGGCCGCTTTGCTTGGCCTTACCTTCACTATTTCTCTGGTGGGAGCCCAGCTCACTGCCCGCTACAGTCAGCGACTTCCCAAGCGCTTGTTTTCTCCCTTTTTTCTCCTGTACATTTGCCTTTTTGCCATAGCTGTAGTGCTGCCGCTAATTTTTCTTTCCTCTCCTAATTCATGGAAAGTAAAGTTTTGTCTTACTCTGGGAACCTTGGATTTGGTTTTACTGGTTCCTTACTTCTACTATTTTCTCGATCGCCTGTCTCCCCGCTCTTTGATAGAGGCGTTATTTCAAGAGAGTGCAAAAGAAATCAAAGCCGGCAAGGAAAGTGGCCAGATAGAAAGTGTCCAAACCATGGACAACATAGCCATGAGCGCCCTTGACTTCAAGGACTATGACACCTTCTCCCTTGCTCTGGGAAAACTGGGAGAGCTAATGCTGCTGAGAACAAATAACGAACAAGAGAAGATAAGAGATCTTCTAGCGGACATATGTCATGTGGCAATTGAAGATCCTCGTGCTGCCCGGGTTAGCACTGAGGCTCTGTCACAGCTATGCCAGAGCGCAGCTCAAACAGGCAGGAAAGAAGTCGCTAAATGGGCTCTCAAAATCCTGGAAGAGGAAATAGGCTTGGTTGCTATCCACGAGAGACAGGGGAAGGTCACTGCATCAGCTGTTTCCGCTGCAGCAAAGGCAGCCAAGTCTCTTGTTGAGGCTGCTGTCGAGGTTACCGCTAGAGGTGTTTTGACTTTGGAGACATTAGGTATTAAGGCTGCCGAAAAGGGCCTGTGGAGCCCTGCTTTCAACGCCGCGTCTTCCTTAATAGGGGTTGGCGCACACGCGTTTACAAAGGGCCAGGAGGCCATTGCTTTGCAAGCCGCTAATGCGCTTCGAAAAATGCAAGGGTCCAAAACAGGAAAAGAAGCAGTAAAACTGGCAATCCTTACTAAGCAGGACGAGAAGGCAGTGAACAAGTTTCTCAAGGAATATGAGATTTCTACCTAACCCCTGAGTCCTCAGGGGGGACGGCTTCTGCCCCCTGGACGTAAACGAGCTTGTTGGGAGGGTTGTCCGTCTGAGCCCCTGACCACTCCCGGTAGGACCCCAAGATGTGGGGTAACATTCCCCGGGCATGGCGCACCAGCTCGAAGTGGAGAGGCTTTCTCACAGTTGGATCGAGGAGATCGAGGCGACCAAGCGCCGGCTGGGGGACGAGCTCTTGATCCTGGCCCACCATTACCAGCGGGACGAGATCGTGAAGGTGGCCGACTTCCGGGGAGACTCGCTGGAGCTGGCCCGCCGGGCCGCCGCCTCCAGCGCCCACTGGATCACCTTCTGCGGGGTCCACTTCATGGCCGAGACGGCCGCGATCCTGGCTCGCCCCGGCCAGCAGGTCCTCATCCCCCGGGCCGACGCCGGCTGCTTCCTGGCCCACTCCGTGGATCGGGTCCAACTCCTGGACGCCTGGGAGCGCCTTTCGCAGGCAATCGACGTGGAGCGGGAGCTCTTGCCCGTGGCCTACGTGAACACCAGTGCCGAGGTAAAGGCATTCGTGGGGGAACGGGGCGGAGCCTGCTGCACCTCTTCCTCCGCAGGGAAGGTCCTGGCCTGGGCCCTGGCCCGGGCCCCCAAGGTCTTTTTCCTCCCCGACCAGCACCTGGGCCGAAATACCGCTCACGCCCTCGGCATCGGGGACGCCGAGATCGCCTTGTGGGACCCAAACTACCCCCCGGAGGACCTCTCCCAATTCCGGCGCGCCCGGGTCATCCTGTGGCGAGGGGCGTGTAACGTCCACGTGCGTTTTCTGCCCGAAGATGTGACCCGGGTGCGGAAAGAACACCCTGGGGTGCGGGTGGTGGTCCACCCCGAGTGCCGGCCCGAGGTGGTACGGCTGGCGGACGAGGTGGGCTCCACCTCCCACATCATCCGGGTGGTAGAGGGTTCCCCACCTGGTGCCGGCTGGGCGGTGGGGACGGAGCACCGGTTGGTGGCCCGCTTGGCCAAGGAGAACCCAGACAAGAAAGTGGTCTCCCTGGGCGATCCTCCGCCTTACTGCGCCTACATGTCCCTAATCCGTCTGCCGGACCTGGCGAGGGTGCTCTCTGGGCTCCTCTCCGGGGAGGAGCCGGGCCTGGTGGAGGTGCCGGAGGAGGTGGCCGGGCCGGCGCGGGCAGCCCTGGACAGGATGTGGGAGGCGCTGGATGACGGTCGTTAGCACCGACGTTCTGATCGTGGGAGCCGGGATCGCCGGCCTTTCCTGTGCCTTGCGGTTGGCCCGGGATAGGGAGAGGCACGTAGTGGTGATCACCCGGGCGGGGGACCCCTTGGAGGGGGCCACCCGCCACGCCCAGGGGGGGATCGCCACCCTGGGCCCTGGAGATTCCCCGGAGCAGCTGGTGGCGGACATCCTGCGGGCCGGGGCCGGACTCTCCCTGCGGCGGGCGGCGGAGATCGTGGCCACCGAGGGGCCGGAGCTGGTGCGGGACTTGCTCCTGGAGGAGGCAGGGGTACCCTTCGACCGCACCCCCGAAGGTGATCTACATTACACCCGCGAGGGGGCCCACTCCACCCCCAGAATCCTCCACGTGGGTGACCAAACCGGGGCCGCCATCATCGGGGCCCTGCACTCCCTGATAGAAAAGTTTTCCAATGTGGAACTCGTTACCCGTGCCACCGCCGTGGACCTGATCACCTTCCCCCATCACGCCCGCGACCCGCTCAAGGTCTACGAGCCGGTCACTTGCCACGGAGCTTATGTACTGGACCAAGGGACCGGGGAGGTACACCGCTACATCGCCGGGGCCACGGTGCTGGCCACCGGGGGGCTGGGCCGCATCTATCGTTACACCACCAACCCCCCAGGGGCACGGGGGGATGGCCTCGCCATGGCCCACCGAGCCGGTGCCCGGGTGATCAACGCCGAGTACGTCCAGTTCCACCCCACCACCCTGGCCATCCCCGAGGGAGACAACTTCCTGATCTCGGAGGCGGTGCGAGGCGAGGGGGGGCGGCTCCTCACCCCGGACGGCCGCCAGTTCATGCGGGACTATGCCCCCGAGTGGGGGGACTTGGCCCCCCGGGACGTGGTGGCCCGGGCCATCCACCGGGAAATGACCCTGCATGGCTACCCTTATGTGTTTCTCGACGTCTCAGGGATTGATAACTTCGCCGGGCGATTCCCCACCATTTTCCGCAAGTGCCGCGAGCTGGGGATCCAGGTGCCCGAAGAGCCCATCCCGGTGGTCCCAGCCGCCCACTACGCCTGCGGCGGGATCTGGACCGACGACTGGGGGCGTACCACCCTCCGGAACCTGTACGCGGTGGGGGAGGTGGCCTGCACCGGACTGCACGGGGCCAACCGACTGGCCTCCACCTCCCTATTGGAGGGGCTGGTGTTCGGAGACCGGGCCGGGCGGAGCATCGCCAGAGAAAGCCCCAGGCCCGTCCCCGAACGAGAGATACCGCCTTGGGAACATCCCACCGACGGTGCCCCGGCGGACCCTGCCCTCATCCACCGGGACTGGCGGTCCATCCAGTACACCATGTGGTACTACGTGGGCCTGTCCCGGGACGCCCATCGCCTGGCCCGGGCCATCCGGGACCTACGACATCTGTGGGAGGACATCGTGGACTTCTACCGCCGGGCCCGGCTCGATGACTCCCTCTTGGGCCTCAGAAATGGAGTCCAGGCGGCCCTGATCGTGGCCGAGGCCGCCTGGCACAACCGGGAGAGCCGCGGCGCCCACTTCCGTGAAGACGCCTGAGCCTCCTGGCGGGAGATTCCTCCGGCCACCAGCCCGGGCTTAGGGGCGAGTTAGGCGGCTAATCCCCGGTCTGGAACCAGATCAGGGCCAGATGCCCTGGACAACACACCACCCATAGCCGGTACTCCCCGGCGGGGATATGGGCGGGGTCCAAGCCAAGCAAGAAGGGATCGGTGCGCTTCACCGTGATCCCCTTGGGCAACGGGCGGGGGAGCCAGCCACCCTCCGCCTTCCGCTCCAGGATCATCCGGGGCCAACCCTGTTCCCGGGCCCCTTCCAGGAGCGGCAACCGGATCTCCACCGGGTTGGTGAGGCGATTCGGCCCCGAGCCCACCCCCAGCTCTGCCCAAGCGGCGAGCCCGAGGTTGGTGGTGGCAACGGTGGCCAGCAGCTCGATTTCGGAGCTATCCCGCCCGTGTACCACCAGGCCCACATTGGTGCGCCAGTTCCCCCACCTGTCCGGGCCCAAGGGGTCGATGCGCTCCATGGAAGCCCGGCTGACCAGGTCCCCGGCCACCCAGCCCGGTGGGGCCTCAGGGTCGACGTTTGCCGTGTCCACGATCACACCCCGCGGGTCCAGGAGCTGAATGATCGCTCCCTCGTCGGGGAGTTCCAGTCCCAAACGGAAGTCGCGGTCGTAGATGAGATCAGCGTCCACGTCTGTCACCACTTGGTCGTGTCCACGCTCCAACAGGAAGTAGCCGGGCTGCGGGGCGCTGGGCACGGGTTGGGCTCGCAGCTCCCACCACACCAGATCTCCCTCTTGGTGCCGGACAACTTCGTGCTCCACCGGTTCTGGCAGCCGCTGCATGGTACAAGGGCTGGACTGACAACCGCTGATCTCCCCCGAGAGCCTTACTATCCGCCAGCGAGCTTGCTCCGGCGTGGTTGGATGCTTGTACCGCCAGCGCAACACCCAACCGCTGAGGTCCACGGGGGAAGGATCCAGGTTGTGAAGCTCGATCCACTCGTGCTCCGGATCTGCCCAGGTCCCGCTCCACGCCACCTCGGAGATGATGACCCGCCCTTCACACCCGGGAGCGGCGGCCGCACCACCGACCGCCACTTCCAACCGGTGGGTGACCGTGGCCGCCACTTCCTCCCCAAAGGGATCCACCCCTCTTACCACACCCACGTTTTCCACGTAGCCGCGGTTGAAGTCCTCCTCGCTGATGCGGTAGTAGACTTCGTAGCCCCAGGTTTCACCTGGGTCGAGCACATTGTCGAGATCCAGATCACCGTCGTTGGGCCCCACGATGTCCCCTAGCACGCTGTCGGTGAGGGTGATTTGTGAAAGCGGCACGTCACCGACATTGGTGACCTCGAATCGGTAGATGACCACGTCGTCCACCGCCGCCCCGGCGATAAGCTGGCCTTGCATGTCCAATGCCGCTTTGCTCAGCTCAATGGCCGAGGTGTAGGAGACTTCTACTCTCCAGGTGTCCCTGGCCCGCACCTGACGGTCGAAATAGGTGGCCTCTGCCACGGCTTCGTTTGTCACTGCCGGCAGGTCCTCCACGGTGGGCACATACGTTCCCCGGAAGGTAACGGTCTCATCCGGCGCCAACACAGGGACGATCCTTTCCAAACCGAGGAGTTCATCCACCACTCGCACCCGCTCCAAGGGCGCCTCCCCGGTGTTGGTAACCAAAATGGTGTACTCGATCGTGTCCCCCACCGCAGCCTCGACTGCGTTCCCGATCTTGTCCACCTTCAAGGACACGGGGATCAAGCTGAAGTTGGCGACCAGGTCCTTGTCCCCGTCCATCACGATCTCGTCGTCCACAATGTCACCGGCGTCGGGACCCGTCCAGCCGTCGAACCGGGAGCCAGGGGCCGGAGTGGCGGAGAGCGAGACCACCGCACCTGGATGGTAGTAGTGAACGCCGGGGCTCGGATCTGTAGTTCCACTGCCAGTCCCCGCTACCGTGATGGTGAGTTCGTAAATGGGGATCACGGTGATGGTTACCGTGGCCACGTTGGAGACGGCCCCTTCGTTGTCCTCCACCGTGTAGGTGAAGAAATCCGTGCCGTGGAAGCCTGCTGCCGGGGTGTAGGTGATGGTGCCGTCGGGGTTCACCTGGGCCGTCCCGTGGGCCGGGTCGCTGGCCCCGGTCACCGTCAACGGGTCCCCATCCGGATCAGAGTCGTTGGTCAGGACCGCGATCGTCACCGGGGTGTCCTCGTCGGTGGTGGCCGCGTCGTCCTCAGCCACCGGGGGATCGTTCACCGGGGGGCAACCCGTGGGGAGGAGGGTGGTGATGCACTCGCAAACACAGCCAGCTCCCGCCTTGGTGGTGACCTCCCCCTGGGCCCGGTAACTGCTCGAGCTCCAATCGCCCTCCAGATAGAAGGTATAGGTCCCGGCCCCACCGTCGAACTTGAGCCCGCTTACCCCGGTGGTAGGATCGGGATTTACCCACTCTCCTCCACTGATCCAACGATCGCGGACACAACCGTTGACCGGGATTTCCAAAATGAAATGGCTCAGTCCCGGATCGCCTGAAGAGGTGGCCTGATAGGTGAAGGCAGTACGGTTGGTGTTAGCGTCGTAGACCGCCGAGACGAAGTCCACATCATAGTCCTCACAGTCGCATGAAAGATGGGAGAGTCTTTTCGGAACCCTTACCTGATAGTCGCAGGTGTGTCCCTGATACACGACGGTCAACCGGGCCGTGCCCGACTTATCGCTCCAATCCCCGTCTAAGGTAAACCAAACCGTTTTGCTTTCTCCGAATTGGAAATCAGAAAATGTAAATACCACCCGATCTGCTTGACAACTATGGTATTCGCTGCTGTGGTCCACGATGTAAGAACAGATATTCTGGTCCACAAACACTTCCAATTGGGTTGGGCGTCCGTTGGGGCTGTTCCAGCGCTCCCAGGTCACGGTGTAGGAGAACTTTGTCTGGTCGTTGCCGCACGAATCGACGAAGCTTTGTACGCTGGAGCTGACAGACCAGTCCCGGTCGCAGTCACACCCAAGGCCCCCCAAGCCCCAGAGTGTCACCCCGAGAAAAACTAAAATAATCCCTGCCCGCCGTACGCCTGCCTTGTTCATCTTTTCCTCCCTACGAAGCCTTTTTGCCAAAAGAAGATAGCTCACTGATCGGCCACTCCAGGCTCGACAATTGGTGGGAAGATGTCCAAGGGCATCTGATCCCAGCGCAAAACCCCGGTTGCCCGCAGCGGCGATCCACCTCCTGTTTGGGTAGCTACTCTGGGACCCGGCCCTAAAAAAGAGGCCGGGTCACCAGTTGCCTGGCAACCCGGCTACCCTTTCTAGCTAGGGCCCGTGGCTTTGCGCCCCTGCCTTGCGGCAGGTTTGCCCTTTTCAGGCCACGTACAAAACGTAATTGTAAGGGGTGGCGGTCCCCATGTCAAGGTGTGGTGAAGTGAATCCCCTAGAAATGAAATCGAAACTGGTTGCATCCATCACAAGGCTGGAGCTAGGGAGGAGGTCCGTGGCGGCGGTGGCGGCCGGGGTGTGGGAACAGGATGTGAGCCCCTCCCTCCAGCACCAGGGCCTTGCCGTGCACCAGGGCGTCGGCCACCTTGGCCCGGGCGGAGGCGAGGAGCCGCTGCACCGTGCCCCGGGAGATCCCCATGCGAGCCCCGGCCTCCTCCTGGGACAGGCCCAAAAGGTCGCACAGCCTGAGGGCCTCCAGCTCGTCCAAGCCCAACGGGACCCGGGGCAGTCGCCCCAGCGGCACCCCAGCAGGCTTGTACACCCGTTGGGGCGGGGGACCCTGGCACCAGCGCGGCTTGGGTGGCCTCGGCATGGGGGGATTATAGCCTCCAGCTAGGTGCGAAAGATTCTCAGAAAAGGTCTTGCCCGGTAGCGTGCATATGCTTATAATCGGCCCGGAGGTGGTCCGAAATGAGATGGCGCAACATGTTCTACCTCACCGGACTCCCAGGCTGGATGCGGTTCGGCTACTCCCCGGGCTGGGGCGGCATGCCCCCAGGGGCGGCGTACCTCGCCCAGACCGGCCAGTTCCCCGCCTTCCAGAGCTGGCTTTCCGCCCAAGGGCCCTGGGCTGCTGGCCCTTGGGGCTGGGGACAGCCCAGCCGGGAGCAGGAGATCGCCTGGCTCCAAGGCCAGGCCCAGGCCCTGGAGGCCCAGCTCAACGCCATCAAACAGCGGCTGGAGGAGCTCTCTGGGGAGGAGAAATGAAGCTCACGTTCGTAGCCGCCACCCAGGCCGGGGGACGCTCCGACCAGGTGTTCCCGGTGTTCGGCCGGGCCCCCACCTTCACGGTGGTGACCGTGGAGGACGGGGAGTTCAAGGATGTGGAGGTCATCCCTAATCCCTACCAAAGCGCCCCTTCCGGGGCGGGGATCCAGGCCGCCCAGCTCGTGGCCTCCCGGGCCCCCAAGGCCGCCTTCGCCGGCAACTTCGGCCCCAACGTGGCCGGGGTCCTCTCCCAGGCCGGGGTGGAGCTGGTCCCGGCCTCCGGGATGACGGTGGAACAGGCGGTCAAGGCCTATCTGGCCGGGGAGCTCTCCGCTCAGCCCCTGGGGGCGCCCGGGCTGGGCAGCTTCGGCCCCGGACGGGGCTTGGGGCGCGGCATGGGACGTGGTAGGAGCGCCGGCTGGGGTCCTCCTCCGCCTCCCCCCCGCCTGGGGATCCAGAGGGCCTGAGGGAGAGGCTTAGGAAACTTGAGGAAGAACTGGCTGAAGTCAAGCGGAAACTCGCAGAACTAGGAGGTGAGTGAGCATGCCGCGGGGTTGGTATGGACGCGGACGAGGTTTTTGGGGTTGGGGCCGGGGTTGGGGTAACCCCTACCCCTTCTGCCGCTTCTATCCCTGGCTGCCCAGGGGCTGGTGGCGCTGGGGCTACTCTCCCTACGCCTACGGCTGGTGGCGCCCTTATGGCTACGGGGTTTACGCTCCCCCGCCTTACCCACCGGCCTGGGCCTGGTGATGGGCGCCATGCGGGTGTGCGTACCGAGCGCCGGGCCCGGGGGGCTGGATGACCTTGTGGGGGAGCACTTCGGCCGCTCCCCCACCTACACCATTTACGACACCGAGACCGGGGCGGTGGAGATCCTCCCCAACACCTCCGAGCACATGGGTGGGGCCGGCCTGCCTGCCGAGCTCTTGGCCCAGGCCGGGGTGGAGGTGGTGATCTGCGCTGGGCTCGGCCGTCGGGCCATCGGGCTCCTCTCCCAAAACGGGATCGAGGTGTGTACCGGGGCCACGGGCACGGTGCGGGAGGCCATCCGCGCCTGGCGGGAGGGGCGCCTGGGCGGGGCCGCGCCCTGCCACCACGGCGGGAGCTGTGACCGCTAACCCCGTAACGCGTAACGCGTCACGCGTCACGAGCGTCAGGGTCGCGGTGGCCTCCGGCAAGGGAGGTACCGGAAAAACCACCGTGGCCGTCTCTTTGGCCCTGGCCGCCCGGAACCTGGGGCCCGTCGCCCTGGTCGACTGCGATGTGGAGGAACCAAACGCCCACGTGTTCCTGTGCCCCGAGATCAGGGAGACCGAGCCGGTCTCCCTCCCCGTCCCCCGAGTGGACGAGGAAGTCTGCACCTACTGTGGGGCCTGTGCCCGGGCCTGCCGGTTCGGAGCCCTGGCCGTGATCGGAAAGAAGATCCTGTTCCACCCCGAGCTGTGCCACGGCTGTGGGTTGTGCGCCGCCGTCTGCCCTGTGGACGCCATCACCGAGGTCCCCCACCCCCTCGGCCGCATCGAATTCGGTCGGGCCAAGGGGATCTCCTTCCTCCAGGGGATCCTGAACCCGGGGGAACCCATGGCTACCCCCATCATCCGGGCCCTGAAGGAGAAGCTCCCCTCACACGGGTTGGTGATCCTGGACGCCCCGCCCGGCACCGCCTGCCCGGTGATCGAGACCCTGAGGGGTGCCGACTACGCGCTCCTTGTGACCGAGCCCACCCCGTTTGGCCTGCACGACCTCAAGCTCGCCGTGGAGGTGACCAGGGAACTCGGGGTCCCGGCCGGGGCCGTGATCTCAAAGGACGGGATCGGCACCGACGAGGTCGAGCGGTATCTTGAAGAGAAAGGCATCCCCCTGCTCCTCCGCATCCCCATGGAGCGAAAGTTCGCGGAAGCCTATGCCCGGGGCGTTTCCCTGGTTGAGGCCTTCCCGGAGTGGAAAAACCGCTTCGTCGAGCTTGCCCAGCGGATGACCATGGAAGTGAAGGTCCCAAGATGAAGGAGCTCGTCGTCATCTCGGGGAAAGGCGGCACGGGAAAGACCACGGTGGTGGGGGCCTTTGTCGCCCTGGCCTCCAATAAGGTGATTGCCGACTGCGATGTGGACGCCGCCGACCTCCACCTCATCCTCCGCCCCCGGGTGGAGAAGACCATCGGCTACGAGGGCTCGGAACTGGCGGTCATCGACCAGGACCTGTGCACCGGCTGCGGCGCCTGCGTCAGAGCCTGCCGGTTCGGCGCGGTCTCGGAACGGGAAGGCCGCTACACCGTGGATCCCCTGTCCTGCGAGGGCTGCGGGGCTTGCGCACATGCCTGCCCGGTAGGGGCCATCGAGCTTAAGCCCCGCCTGTCGGGATGGATCCACGTGTCCAGCACCCCCTACGGCACCCTGGTCCACGGGGAGCTCCGGCCCGGGGAGGAGACCTCGGGGAAGCTCGTCACCCAAGTGAAGATGAGGGCCCGGGAGCTTGCCAGACTAGAAGGGGCGAAGCTCCTCCTCATCGACGGCTCACCCGGGATCGGCTGCCCAGTGATCGCTTCCCTGTCCGGGGCCCATTGCGGCCTGGTGGTGACCGAGCCCAGCATGTCCGCCTTGCACGACCTTGTCCGGGTGGTGGAGGTGGCGCGGCATTTCCGGGCCAGGGTGCTCCTCATCATCAACAAGGCCGACCTCAGCCCCGAGCTCACCACGCGGATAGAGGGCTACGCGAAAAAGGAGGGCCTACCGGTGCTGGGGCGCATCCCCTATGATGAGGGGGTGATCAGGGCCCAGGTGGCCGGGCGCACCGTGGTGGAGGACGGTGACGGCCCGGCGGCCCGCGCCCTCCGAGAGCTATGGGGGAGATTGGCGGCCGAGCTGGAGATCCGCTAGCCCATGCCCTCCTGGCGGCAGTGGAAGGGAGGCTACGGCCCCTCGGAAGGGCCCGGGCTGCTCAAGCTCGGGGTGGGCTCGCTGTTTGGGGCCAAAGCCCCCGATCCGGCCCGGGCCTTTGAGGTGACCGCGGAGGGGGGGAACCTGGGCCCTGTATACCCACGGCCTGGTGAAGGTTGCGCTGGGGAGGAATGTGGATCACTAGGGAGAGCGGGCTGGGCCTGCTGGCGCTCACGGTACTGGCGCGAGAGGGGAGGGCGAGCGCCGAGCACATCGCCGAGGAATATGGGCTATCGGCCCCGTTTCTGCGGCAGATCCTGGGCCAGGCCCGCCGGGCCGGGCTGGTGGAATCCCGCCCCGGCCGCAGCGGCGGTTACATGCTGACCAGGCCACCAAGGGAGATCTCCGTGGCCCAGGCGCTGGAGGCCTTCGGCGGGAAACCCTCCCCGGTGGCCTGCCTGGCCGGGGTCGATTGCCCTTTGGCGGACGGTTGTCCCACCCGGCCGCTGTGGGAATGGCTGGAGGAAAGGATCGCAAAATGGCTGAGCGAGTTGAGCCTAGAGGACCTGGCCAAAGACAGGCTGTGAAGCGCGCCAAGCACGTGCTGATGGTGCTCTCCGGGAAAGGGGGCGTGGGCAAATCCACGGTGGCGGTGAACGTGGCCGCCGCCTTGGCCAAAGGGATGCGGGTGGGGCTTCTCGACGCCGACCTCCACGGCCCCAACGTCCCCAAGCTGCTGGGGATCGAGCGGGCCACCATTTCGGTCAAGGGGGGGAAGATCCTGCCTGTGCCCACGCCCTACAACCTGTCCGTAGTTTCCATCGCCTTCGGCCTCCCGGACGCCGATACCCCGCTCATCTGGCGCGGCCCCTTGAAGATGAAGGCCATCCGCCAGTTCATCGAGGAGGTGGACTGGGGGGCGTTGGACCTCCTGGTGGTGGACCTCCCCCCGGGGACCGGGGACGAGCCTCTGTCGGTGGCCCAGGTGCTGGGGGAAGTGGACGCCGCGGTGGTGGTGACCACCCCGCAGGAGGTGGCCCTGCTCGACGCCCGCAAGGCGGTGGGCTTCTGCCGCCGGGTGGGGGTGCGGCGCGTGGGGGTGGTGGAGAACATGGCCAGCCTTACCTGTCCCCATTGCGGGAAGGAGTTGGACCTGTTTGGCAAAGGCGGCGGGGAGCGGATGGCGAAGGAACTGGGGGCCCAGTTCCTGGGCAGGCTCCCCTTGCTTCCCGAGGTGGTGCGAACCGGGGACGCCGGCCGGCCGGCGGTGACCGGCGACTCCCAGGCGCGGGAAGCGTTCACCGAGCTGGCCTTGAAGGTGTGGGACTTCGTGCAGGGGAACGGGTAACCGGGGATGGCGCCGGGCGCCTCAGAAGACCTCTTGGAGGGGCACCTCGAGGCCGGGGAGGAGCGGCGAGGTGAGGGTTTCGTCGCCCTGAAAGGTCCGCTCCAACTGAAACCCCGCTTCCCAGAAGAGCGGTGCGTCGTATACCCACCCCAACTCCCTCTCCTTCACAAACCGCCACAGCAGGAACTCCAAGTTGCGGGATATCCGCTGGTGATACACGCTGGGCGAGGGGAGGGAGACCAACTCACCTCCCAAAAGCTCGTACCTCTTGGTCTCAGACGCGGGCAGGCTCTTGTAGTCCTCGTAGGTGAACTTCACTTTCTGTCGTGTCACCGCAGCTCCCATCACCATTTTACCACCCCACCGGTCCCGAGGGCCGGCTCGTCTAGGCCCCCGGTATCCCCCTACCATGGGACCGCCCTAGAGCAAGCCGGATGTAAGGATGTAAGGAGGAGGCATGAAATTCTTCGACGCCCATTGCGATACCGCCAAGCGGGTGCTGGACGGGGAGGTGGACTTTTTCCGCTCAGACGGCGGTGGACACGTCTCCCTCCCCGGGATGCTGGCGGCGGGGATCCAATGCCAGCTCTTCGCCGTGTTCGTGCTTTCCCGGGATCACCCTGGGGAGGAGAGGGCCCGGGCCGAGGAGATGATCGCCACCGTCTACCGCCTGGCCGAGGGGAGCCAGGGGAAGATGAGGGTGGTCACCACCGCCGAGGAGCTGAGGCAAGGCTTCGCCGCCGGGCCGATCGCTGCCCTGATCGGCCTGGAGGGCGCCGATCCCCTGGAAGGAAAGGCGGAGAACCTCCGGCATTTCTTCGAGCTGGGGGTGAGGAACCTGATCCCCGCTTGGCTGGACAACCCCTTCTCCGGCACCGCCTTTGGGTCCGACCGTTCCCTCACCCCGGAGGGGGAGGCACTTGTTCAGCTCGCCGAAGAGCTGGGGGTGATGGTGGACGTATCGCACCTCTCGGATCCCGCGTTCTGGCGCACCTTGGAGGTCACGAAGAAGCCCCTCATCGCCTCCCACTCCAACTGCCGGGCCCTGTGCCCCTCCCCGCGCAACCTGACGGACCAGATGATCCGGGCCCTGGCCGACCGGGGTGGGGTGCTGGGGATCAACCTGTCCCCCGGCTTCTTGGACCCGGAGTATTACGAACGGACCCGCCCGCTGGTGAGGCGGCTCTTGCAAGAGGAACTGCCCGCCGAGGAAAAGGTGAAGCTGCGGGAGGGGCTGAAGAAGATCCCGCGACCTGACCTTGAGTGGATCGCCCGCCATGTGCGGCACGCGATCCAGGTGGGGGGAGAAGACGTGATCGGCCTGGGAGGGGACCTGGACGGGATTTCCGCCACTCCGCTCGGGATCGAGACGGTGGCGGACTACGCCCTGCTCCCGGAGCTCCTGGAGCGGGCCGGGCTTGTGCCGCGCCAGGTGGAGAAGGTCTGCTACCGAAACTTTCTGAGGGTCTTCTCCGAGGTCCTCCCGTCGGCTCCGGGAGCCGGGGCGGGAGGTGGCCACCAAGCAAGCTCGCGGTGAAACTATCTCCCCCTAGTTCAGCGCCCGAAACTTCGGCTGGGGGGACAAAGGAGATGCTAGTGCGCAGCGGGCAGACCAGGGAAAAGGGCGTTTCCACCCTCCGGGCCTGGAAGGGGTCGGGATGAAGGCCCATCCGGATTGTCTTCCCTGCATGTTGCGGGCTTCCTTGACCGCGGCCCGGCTGGCCGCCGCCGGGGAGGAGGCGCAGTGGGCGGTGCTCCGGGAGGTGGGAGCCCTGCTGGCGGAGAGACTTCCGGGCCGACCGCCCATCGAGGTCTCCCCGGCCGCCCAAAGGATCGTGCGCCGGATCACCGGGGTGGAGGACCCGTTCGCCGCGGCCAAACGCCGCGCCAACCGAGAGCTCCTGGCCCTTCTCCCGCGGCTGCGGGCGGAAGCCCGGGCAGCCGATGATCCCTTGGCCCATCTCCTTCGCCTGGCGGCGGCGGGAAACGCCGTGGACCTGGGGGCCAAGAGCAGCTATCGGCTGGACGAGGTCACCCAGGCCGGCCCGTGGGGCCGGTTTGATTACCCCGCGTTCCTGGAGCAGCTGGAGAGGGCAGGGGAGGTGCTGCTCATCGCGGACAACGCCGGGGAGATCGTGCTGGACCGGCTGCTGTGTGAGGAGTTCGCCCACCGGGGCAAGCGGGTGCTGGTGGCGGTGCGGGGCGCCCCCACCCTGAACGACGCCACCTTAGAGGATGCCCGGGAGGTGGGGCTCACCCAGGTGGCCCAGGTGATCACCACCGGCCAAGACCACCCGGGGGTCTTCCTGCCCCAAGTCTCGCCGGAGTTCCGGGAGAGGTTTCGGGGGGCAGGGCTGGTGATCGCCAAGGGCATGGGGAACTTCGAGGGCCTATCGGAGGAGGCGGGGCCGCTCTTTTTCCTCCTTAAGGCCAAGTGCGCCCCGGTGGCCCAGGCCCTGGGGGTGGAGGTGGGGGAGCTGGTCCTGGCCGGCCCCGGGTTGACGGGGGCCGGGGAAAAGGGGCAAAGTTAGCGTGGGTGGCCGACATGTTGACCAAACCTGAGGAGCTGTTCGAGGAGTTCCTGCGCCGGCAGGGGTTCAACGTGACCGAGACCCGGCGCAAGATCGTGCGCAAGGTGTTCTCTTTGCACGGCCACTTCGACGCCACCGAGCTGTGGGACGCCCTGCGGGACGACAAGGTGTCCATCGCCACCATCTACCGCACGCTGGAGCTCCTGGAGCGGGCGGGTTTCGTGCGCCGGGTGTCCTTCGGGGAGGCCCATGCCCACTACGAGCACGTGCTCGGGAGGGACGACCACGGGCATTTGGTTTGCCGCCGCTGCGGGCGGGTGATCGAGTTCGAGTCCAAGCGCATAAAGACGCTCCTCCAGGAGATCGCCGACCGAAACGAATTCGTACTTCAGGAGGCCATTGTGCAGGGGTTCGGCTTGTGCCGCGACTGCCGCGAAGGCAGATGAGAAGATGCCTTTCCCTGGCCTTGGTTCTGGCTTTCGCTAGCCTCGCCGGGGCGGCGCATGAAGACCGCCTCGCCCCCGGCGAGCGGCCGCCCCTCCTGCTCACCGTCCTCTACGACAACTATCCGTTCCGCCCGGGCCTGCGGACCGCCTGGGGCTTCTCCTGCCTCGTGGAGTTGGGGGAGGAGGTGATCCTGTTCGACACCGGGGGGAGCGCCGGGATCCTCCTCTCCAACATGCGGGCGCTGGGGATCGAGCCCGACCGGATCCAGAAGGTGGCCCTCTCCCACATCCACGGCGACCACGTGGGAGGGCTGCTTGGTTTCCTTGAGAAAAACAGCGCGGTCACCGTCTACCTCCCCGCCTCCTTCCCCGAGGGGTTCAAGGACCGGGTGCGATGCTGCGGCGCCCGGGTGGTGGAGGTGCGGGGCCCCATGGAGATCGGGGAGGGGGTTTACTCGACGGGCGAGATGGGGACCCGGATCAGGGAGCAGGCGCTGGTGGTGGAGAGTTCCGAGGGGTTGGTGGTGATCACTGGCTGTGCCCACCCCGGGATAGTGGAGGTGGTGCGGAGGGCGGTGGAGATCGGCGAGGAAAAAGTCCACCTGGTTGTGGGCGGCTTCCATATGGCGGGGATGCCCGAGGCCCGCGTTCGGGCCGTGGTTCAGGCCTTTCGTGAGCTCGGGGTGGCCCGAGTTGCCCCCTGCCACTGTTCCGGGGACCTGGCCCGCCGGCTGTTTCGGGAGGCCTGGGGCGGGGGTTTCCATCCGGCCGGCGTCGGCTGGTCCTTCGGGCTTCCTTCCGCGCCGTAAGGTTTCGGTCCCTCCCCGTAGGCCCGTTGGACAACCGTTTTTCCCCTGGGGTCTTGACGCGAAGGGGCCCCCTCGCTAGAATAAAAAAGAAATTGAGATTCTTTTTCGATCATGACGCTCGAACGCGTGCTCCGGGAACTGAACGGCGGGGAAGCCGTACCGGATTGGGTGCTGGCCCACCGGCTCGGCATCCCCCTGGGGCGCGTCCGGGACGCCTTGCTGATCCTCGCCGCCCACGGCTACGTGGAGGCGGTGGAGGCCGCGCCCGGGACGTGTGGGGGTTGTCCCCTGAAGGGACGGTGCGCCCACCAGCGCTGGCGGCTCAGGACCGGAGGGAGGGAAGGTGAAGAGGTTGTCCGAGTTGGCCCCCGGGGAGCGGGGGAGGGTGGTGCGGATCGTGGGAGGCGGGGCCCTCGCTGAGCGGCTCGCGGCCATGGGGGTGACGGTGGGGGCCACCGTGCAGGTCGTCCGCCGTGCCCCCCTGGGGGATCCGGTGGACTTCCGGGTCCGCGGTTACCACCTCTCCCTGCGCAAAAGCGAAGCCGAGCTGGTCTACGTGGAAGGAGAGGATGAGGGTGGTCCCCCTCACCGCCCTTGAGCCCGGCGAGCCGGCTTTGGTGCACGCCCTGGCCGGGGGACGGGGGGTGGCCCGCCGCCTGGCCGAGCTCGGCCTCGTCCCCGGGGCCACGGTGCGGGTCCTCTCGGCCGGCCGGGGTGGTCCGGTCCTGGTCGAGGTGCGAGGCAGCCGGATCGCCCTCGGCCGGGGAATGGCGGACAAGGTGCTCGTGAGGAGGTCTGCGTGATCGAGGTGGCCCTGATCGGGAACCCGAACGTGGGGAAGACGTCCCTGTTCAACGCCCTCACCGGGGGGCACTACCGCGTGGGGAACTGGCCCGGGGTGACGGTGGAACGGAAGGAGGGGAGGCGCCGCTTCCGGGGAAAGGAGCTCGTGTTCGTCGACCTCCCCGGCGTCTACAGCCTCACCGCCTACTCCCTGGACCAGCGGATCGCCCGGGACTACATCCTCTCCGGCCGCCCTCAGGCCATCGTGGACATCGTGGACGCCACCAACCTGGAGCGGAATCTCTACCTCACCCTGATGCTCGCCGAGCTCGAGCGGCCCATGGTGGTGGCCCTGAACAAGATCGACCTCGCCGGAAAGCAGGGGATCCGCATCGACGTGGGGAGGCTCTCCGAGCGGCTGGGGATCCCGGTGGTCCCCACGGTGGCCACTAAGGGCGAGGGGGTGGAGGAGCTCCTCGCGGCGGTGCTGGAGGCGGCGGACGAGGGGATCGTGCCCCGTCCCGTGGACTATGGCCCGGAGCTCGAGGCCGAGATCCGGCGGATGGAAGGGGAACTCGCCTCGGTGGTCAGCGGGGAGCTTTCCCGCTACCCCCTCCGCTGGCTCGCCATCCGGGCCCTGGAGGGGGACGAGGAGGTGCTGCGGCTCCTCGGGTCGCGGCGGGTCGTGGGTTTGGGGGTGGGGGATGGCGGCTGAACACAAAGGGCTTGCATTTGCCCAGCGGCGCTACGCCGTATGCGAGGAGATCGCCCGGGAGGTGGTGGTCCAGGAGGGACGGGCACCTCGCCTCACCGAGCTCCTCGACCGGGTGCTCCTTTCCCGCGTCCTGGGGATCCCCATCTTCCTCGGGATCATGTGGCTCGTGTTCCAGTTCTCCTTCAAGGCCTCCGAGCCCTTCATGGGCTGGATCGAGGCCGGCTTCTCCGCCCTGGGAGGGTGGCTTTCCCAGGCCATCCCCAGCCCCTGGTGGGCCTCCTTCCTCTCCGACGGGATCGTCGGGGGGCTCGGGTTCATCCTCACCTTCGTGCCCCCGATCTTCTTCCTGTTTTTGGCCATAGCGGTCCTGGAGGACTCGGGCTACCTGGCCCGGGTGGCCTTCCTGTGGGACCGGGTGATGACCCGGATCGGCCTCTCCGGGAAGTCGGTCATCCCCATGCTCCTCGGCTTCGGCTGCAACGTCCCGGCCATCATGGCGACGCGCACCATCGAAAACGAGCGGGACCGGCTGATCACCGTCCTGGTGAACCCCCTGATCTCCTGCTCGGCGCGGCTCCCGGTGTACGTGCTCCTCGCGGGGGCGTTCTTCCGGGAACGTGCCGGCACCGTGATCTTCGGCGTGTACCTCTTGGGGATCCTGCTCGCGGTGGGGATGTCGGTCGTCCTCCGCCGAACGGTGTTCAAGGGGAAGCCCGCGCCCCTGGTCATGGAGCTTTCCCCCTACAGCCTCCCCACCCTGAAGGGGCTCATCCTGCACACCTGGGGTCGGGGCAAGGTCTTCCTGAAGAAAGCGGGGACGATCCTCCTCCTGGGGGCGATCGTCGTCTGGGCCCTCTCGGCCCATCCGTGGGGAGGGGAGGTGGGTGACTCGTACCTTGGCCAGCTCGGAAAACTCCTCGCCCCGGCGTTTCGCCCCTTGGGGTTCGACTGGCGGGGCACGGTGGCCCTGATCTCTGGATTCATGGCCAAGGAGATCGTGGTGGGGACGTTCGGGGTCCTGTACGGGGTGGAGGGGGAGGAGGCGATCGGCCGGGCCCTGGCCGGGGCGATGACGCCGCTTTCCGCCTTCGCCTTCATGGCGTTCGTGCTCATCTACGTCCCGTGCCTCGCCACCATCGGGGCCATCCGGGCCGAGGCCGGGGGCAGGTGGGCGGCCTTCGCCGTGGCCTACGAGTTGGTCCTGGCCTACCTGGTGGCCCTCCTCATCGTGGGGGTCGGCCGCGCCCTGGGCGTGGGCTGAGGATCCCCCGGGAATTAAGCGCCCGGGAGCTGATGGAGTGGGTGCTTTTCGCCACACGGAGCAATGGAGGAGGTGGCGTGGCGGCAAAGCAATGGAAGTTTATTTAATGTGCCCCAATACAGCGCCAGGGCCCGGGGCTAGGCCAACTCTTTCCCCACAGGGTTTCCGATCGCAATTTGACTTGCCCCAGCGCTTTCCCTTCAGCTGGAACGGTGCCCTATGAGGGAGTAGCCGGGACCTATTCCGGTTCGGCTACGGCTCGTAGGTTCAGTACATGGAGCCCGGATGTACAGATCCACCCCGCAAAACCCCGGGGCAACTCGTTGAGATCGTCACTCCTTCGCTTCCCCGCCGAACACCGGCGGGTAGATGTACAGGTGGACCACCTCGTCGCCTTCTAGAAGCCGCGCCTCGTCCCCTCCGTTCCGCCAAACCCGCCGCCCCGTCCAATACCAGTCGATCGTCCCCTCGCCGACGCAAATCTCCGCCTTCCTGCCGGTGGCTACGGGCCCCGTGTGGACCCGCAGCACCCACCCCGGCGGGAGGAGCAGCTCGCGGGTGTAGCGGCCGAAATCCAGGGTCTGGGTCCGCGGGGGATCGCTGGTGAGCCTCCACCCCCGGGCGAGGTCGATGGGCGCTTCTCCCCGGTTGACGATGTACACCACCTCATCGTCACCCCAATGCTTCACCGCGGCGATGGCGAGGTCGGCACCGGAAAAACGATCGCATTCCCCCCACCAACCGCGCCTGTGGAGCGCGGCCTCGATCTGGGCGGCGATGAGCCACGGGGCGTACTTGATGTCGAAATGGTCCGGGGCCCAGGTATCCCGGACATCGGGGAAGTCCATCCTCGCCAGACCCAGCTCGACCAGGCGCGCGGAAAGGAGCGCCGATGGCGTTTGCTCGGGCACCAGAAACACATGGGCCAACACCCGGCCGTTGCGATCGCGCCGCTCGAGGCCCCTCTCGGGGTCCAGCTCCAGCCAGAGGGTTCGGGTGACCAGATCTTGGGCCCGCTCGAAAGCTTCATGCCCCAGACATCCCCCCGTCTCCAGCGCATCGACCCCCATGAGCCTTATCTCGACCCTCTCCCCCGCGAGCTCCACCACGAACGTGTCCCCATCGACCGCCCAAAGTCCCGTGGCTTCCAGCAGCGGGTCGGCGGCCGCGTTGCAGGCGATGCCGAGGGCAAGCGCCAGGAGAATCAGACCTTTCGCGATCCTCACGGTCCTCACCCCTTTTGCCCCTTTCGGAGGACATGGTAAGGTTTCGCGTGCCTTGCGACAACGGACCGCCGCAAGGGGCATCGTTGGTCTTCGGGCCCGTTCCCTCCCGGAGGCTGGGGAGGTCCCTGGGGATCAACAACATCCCGCCCAAGATCTGCTCCTATTCCTGCGTCTACTGCCAGCTGGGCCGCACGCCCCGGATGCGGGTGGAGCCGGGCGCTTTCTACCGGCCGGAGGAGGTCGTGCGGGCGGTGCGGGCCCGGGTGGCCGAGCTCCGGGCCCGGGGCGAACCGGTGGATTACCTCACCTTCGTCCCGGACGGGGAGCCTACCCTAGACGAGAACCTCGGCGAGGAGATCGAGGCCCTGGCGGATCTGGGCGTCCCCGTGGCCGTGATCACCAACGCCTCGCTGGTGTACCAGGAGGACGTGCGCGCGGCGCTCCTCTCGGCCGACTGGGTCTCCCTCAAGGTGGACGCGGCCACCGAGGCGGTATGGAAGCGCATCAACCGCCCCCACAAGGGCCTCTCCCTGGCGGCGATCCGCAGGGGAATATCGGAGTTCGCCCGGGAGTTCCGCGGGACGCTCGTGACCGAGACGATGATGGTCGCGGGGGTCAACGATGCCCCGGAGGAGGTCGCCGCCGTGGCGGCGTTCCTGGCGGGGATCGGGCCCGCGATCGCGTACATCTCCGTCCCCACCCGTCCCCCCGCGGAGCCCTGGGTCGAGCCGCCGGCGGAGGAGGCGCTCCTTCGGGCATATCAAATCTTCACCGAGCTCCTCCCCCGGGCGGAGCTCCTCATCGGCTACGAGGGGGAGGCGTTCGCGGCGAGCGGGGATCCCGTGGCGGATATCCTCTCCATCTCCGCGGTCCACCCCCTGCGGGAAGATGCGCTGCGGGAACTGCTGGCCCGGGAGGGGGCCGACTGGTCGGTGGTGGAGCGGCTCCTTGGGGAGGGGAAGCTCGTGGAGCTCGCGTACCGGGGCCGCCGCTTCTATCTCCGGCGGCTTCCGGGCACCCCCTACGGTTAGCCCCGTCTTCGTGGAAAGCAGCGGGACGCTTTTCCCGAAACTCTCCCAGGCCGAGTACGCTAACTCGGATGAGACTTGAACAGGAGATTATTTACTGCCCCGATTGGGAGCATCCGGAGCCTCCTCCGAGCTGAAAGGAAGTTCGACGCGGCAGTGGACGCGAAGCTTGGCTGGCTTGAAAGCCGCATCGGCCGCCTCTCTCAAGCCCAGGATGACGGCCGCTTCAGCAGGGACTGGGTCCTCGCCGGCTGGCACCCCCTCCTCCCTTGTGCACTTTGCGGGATGCAATAGCCACATAGGTCCCGTCCCGGATGGGGAAGTGAACCCTTCGGCCCTCCTCTTGAAACCCGAAACGGCGGTAAAGGCGGAGGCCAGCCACATTGTCGGGATACACCCCGAGCTCGACCCGGAGGGGCCTCCAGTAACGGTCGGCCAGGTCCAGGGAGGCCTCCATCAGCTCTGTCCCGATCCCCTTTCTGTGATATCGGGGGTCCACGGCGATGAAAGCCCCGGCCACATAGGCCTGTCGGCCGGATAGACGCCGCAGGAGCACCACCCCAGCCACGGCTTCGGAGCTCCTCCGGTTCTCGGGCAGTTCCACCACCAGAGCGACGGTGTTTTGCGGCTCCCGGAACCACCTCCTTATCCGGCCAATCTGCAAGGAGGGTAGCTGCATCGTTCCCCGCAGCACTGTGGGATGCCTTATCCAGCGGTGTAGTTCGACAACGTCCTCATCACGCAGCGGTCTCACCTTCACCCTCATCCCTTCCGACCAAAGAGGCTTTAACGATCAAGCACGATTCCCTCCCCACCCCTATCATCTCGATCTTCTTCAGGATGAACTCGAGCTTTCCCCGGAAATGGCCCCGGAGCCCCTCGGGGAGCGCGGAGAGGAGTTCCCCTATCTCCCCGAGCTCCTTCTCTAGGAACCCGGCCTTCGCGGGGGAGCCGCCGATGTAGGGGATGATCACCTCCAGTACCTCGAGGTCGAACCCCTTCCCCCGGAGGTACTCCTTTACGAACCGGGGGGTGAAATGGATCCTGGGGAAGTCCCTGCCGGTGAGGAGCTCCAGCTCGCTCCGCAGCCTCATCAATTCCAGCCACAGCCACTGCTCCTCCGTCGCAGGGGGCTCGCAGGGCTCCAGCATCAGGAACGTCCCCCCGGGCTTCAGGACGCGTTTTATCTCGTCGAAGATTCGGTCGAGCTCCCCCTGGCCGGCGTGGTGGAGGACCCAGGCCACGGTGACCATGTCGAAGAAGTCGTCGTCGAAAGGGAGCGCGGCGATATCCCCCTTGAGGAGGTGGATCCCCTCTATCCCGAGCGTCCTCGCCCTCCGCTCTGCCAGTTCCAGGACCCTGTCGGTTATGTCCACCCCGTACAGCTCCGCCCTGCCCCCGGTCACCTCGTGGAGGGCGAGCAGGTCCAGGCCGCCGCCACACCCCAGGTCCAGGATCCTGCCGGTCACATAGCCGTAGCGATAGAAACGCCACTTCCTCCCTTCGACCTTTTCCCGCCACTCCTCGAGGCTCTCCTTTTCGAGGAGCCTTTCGGCGATCCGGCTGAACTCATCGATGATCGCTTCCTTGCCTGTTTTCAAACGCCTGTGGGCTGAAACGTCTTGCTGTGGGTGGAGCTTTCCCGCGCTCACATTTCCTCCTTCAGAGTCCCCCCGGAGGGGCACAAAGCCCAACCGGCAACCAGAGCCTTGCTCACCGAATGTGGTTCCAGGTCACCTCGGTGGTGACCGAAGCTATCCCGTGATTGCGGCGGTCTCTCAGGGTCCTGGGGACCGTCGGGGCACGCCCAGGCTCCGAAAACGAAGAAAGAATGCATCGACACGGCGGGCAACGTCCTGCGGAGCATCCTCTCCCCCTCCTTTGGTGTCACTTTTGGAAAAATCGTAACACAAAGGGCCGGCGCCGGCAATTCGGGGCGCTCCCACCGATGGCACGGTTGTGGCAGCAGTCGGGGCGGCTTATATTTGCATATGCACATTTCTGGGGAGGCAGCAGATGCCTTGGGGTGATGGAACCGGACCCCGATGGGGACGTGGTGGAGGAAAGGGACGTGGCCGTGGCCCGGGACGCGGGAGGGGAATGGGCCCTGGCAGGGCTGCGGGTCGTGGCATGGGCCGCGGTTGGGGCATGGGTTCGGGCTGGGGAAGCGGCCTGGGGTTCGCCGCGCTTCCCCAGGGAGCCCCCCCGGCCCTCACGGCCCCCAAGGTGGACCTCGAGAGGTGCGTGGGCTGCGGCGAGTGTGCCCGGGCCTGCCCATTCGGGGCCATCGAGATCCGCGACGGAAAAGCGGTGGTGAACGAGGTCATCTGCCGCGGCTGCCGGGCTTGCGCCTCCGCCTGCCCCACCGGGGCCATCTCTTAAGGGAGCGGTGCGGGTCCTGATTCTGTACGACAACCGGGCCCAGCCCCCCTTGCGGGAGGGCTGGGGCTTTTCCGCGCTGATCGAAATCCAGGGGAGGAAGATCCTCTTCGACGCCGGGGCGGATCGACTCCTCCTCGAGCACAACCTCCGGGCCCTGGGCCTCGATCTCTCGCGGCTCACCGACCTCTTCCTCTCCCACCCCCACTGTGACCACGTGGGCGGGCTCTCCTACGTCCTGGAGAACGCCCGGAGAGTGCGCGTCTGGGCACCGTGGGTCATGGAGGAGTACCTCCGGCCCCGGTCCAAGGCTGCCAAGGCGGAGCTCGTCCTCGTTAAGGGCCCGCGAAAGCTCGGCGAGGGCCTTTGGTCCACCGGGACCATGGGCCGCGGTGTGAAAGAACACGGCCTCGTGATCGCCACCCGAAAGGGTACCGTGCTGATCACCGGCTGCGCCCATCCGGGGATCGACCGCATGGCCCACCGGGCGGCCCAGATAGCCGGAGCTCCCATGTACGTCGTCCTCGGGGGCTTCCACCTGGAAGGCGCCTCGGAGGAGAAGCTTGCCCAGGTGATCCAAGGGTTGGTGGGGACCACTGAAGCAGTGTTCCCGGGGCACTGTACCGGAGAAGGACCGGCGAAAGCTGTCCTTGGTGCGGTCCCAGGGGGCGAGAGGCTCAGAGTGGGCTTCTCCCTGGAGCTCCCCTGAACGGGGACGGCCGTTCCGACCTGGCCGGGAACCCTGGGAACGTGGACCAAGTCCTGGACCTCCGGTGGGCTTCGCCTTAACCAGCCGGAAGAAGTGAGAGGAGAGAGGCCTGGGGGAGGCGTGCGACCCTTTCTCCACGCGCTCACCTTCACTGTGAGGACCCTGCTCATGGATCCCGGGACGCGCAGGGTGTTGAAGTCCCGGTCTTGGAAGGGCATCGCTGCGATTACGATTTGGTCTGGGATTATGTTGACCGGCGGACGGGGTTATCTTCCGGATAGAAAACCCCATGTCCCCGGCTCACCTGGCGAAAGTAATGCGCATTACCTTCACTGCTGGCGGTCAGGCGATGGAACAAGAGACTAGATGGACCACGGCATAGTGCCCCACCCCCGAGGCCGGACCTGGCGGCGGTGGGAGCAGCTGGAAAGTTCTGGGGACCCTAGAAACTGGAGCAGCCGAGGCTGGACACTACCCGGCAAGCCTCACGCCCCGTTGCCCGGCGCCCCCTTTTCCGCTAGCTTTAACACCGCCGTGGCCTACTTTCGTTGGAGCCGATACTTCTTGCCCACTTGGAAGGAGGAGCCCAAAGAGGCCGAGATCCCCTCCCACCGCATCATGCTGCGGGCTGGGCTCGCCAGAAAGGTCGCCTCGGGGATCTACGAGTTCCTGCCCCTGGGATGCCGCGCCTTGCGGAAGGTGGAACGCATCGTACGGGAGGAGCTGGAGGCCGTGGGGGCCCAAGAGGTGAAGCTCCCCACCCTGCACCCGGAGGAGCTGTGGCGCAGGACCGGCCGCTGGGAAGATTTCGGACCGGAACTATTTAAGCTCACCGATCGCAAGGGCCAGAGGTTCGCCCTGGCCCCCACCCACGAGGAGATCATAACCGAGCTTGCAGCCCGAGAAATCCACTCCTGGCGGGATCTCCCCCTGGTCCTGTATCAAATCACCGAGAAATTCCGAGACGAACCCCGGCCCCGGTTCGGGCTCCTGCGGACCCGGGAGTTCCTCATGAAGGACGCCTACAGCTTCCACTCCAGCTGGGACTCCTTGGAAGCCACCTATCAGGAGCTGGGCCGGGCCTACCGGCGCATCTTCGCCCGCTGCGGCCTCAACTTCCGCCTGGTGGAGGCCCCCACCGGGGTCATGGGGGGCAACGTGTCCCACGAGTTCCTGGCCCTGGCAGCCGTGGGGGAAGCCGAGATAGCCCTGTGCCAGTCCTGCGGCTACTCCGCCTGCCGGGAAATCGCCGCCCTCAAGCCGCTGCTTCCCCCGCCCGGGGAAGAGGCCCCGGCGGAGCTGGTGGCCACCCCCGGGGTGCGCACGGTGGAAGAGCTGGTCTCATTCCTCGGAATCAGCCCGGCCCAGGTGGTGAAGACCTTCCTCTACGTGGGCCGGAAAGGCCCCCTGGCGGTGCTGGTGCGCGGCGATCGGGAACTTGCGGAGGCGAAGCTCCTCCAGGCCGCGGGCGACCCCACCTTGCAGCGGGTGGACGATCCCCGAGAGGCAGAGGCACTCTCCGGGGCCCCGTTCGGCTTCCTCGGCCCCATTGGCCTTCCCTTCCCCGTCTGGGCCGATCAGTCCATCCAAGACATCCCGGCGGCGGTGGTGGGGGGGAACCGAGAGGGGTTCCACTACCTGGGGGCGAAGCCCGGGCGGGACTTCCAGGTAGAAAAGTACCTCGACTTGCACTGGGCTGGGCCCGGGGACCCCTGCGCCCGCTGCGGTGCCCCCTTGGAGATCAACCGGGGGATCGAGCTGGGGCAGATCTTTCAGCTGGGCACCAAGTACTCCCAGGCGCTGGGGGCCACGTTCCTGGACCCCGATGGGGAGGAAAAGCCCCTCGTCATGGGTTGCTATGGGATCGGGGTGTCTCGGCTCCTGGGGGCGGTGATCGAGCAGTGGCACGACGAGAAGGGCATCATATGGCCGCCAGAGGTGGCCCCGTTCCAGGTGTTGGTATCGGTATTGCGACCCGATGTGGAAGAACAAATGGCGCTGGGAGAAGAGATGGCGCAGGCCTTGGACAAAGCGGGCCTGGAAGTGTTGCTGGACGACCGGCTCCTCTCCCCCGGGGAGAAGTTCCACGATGCTAAATTGATCGGCATCCCGGTGTTGGCGATAGTGGGCCCCCGGGCCCTGGCCCGCGGACAACTGGAACTGGAGCGCCGGGTAGACGGTCACCGCCTCCTCTCCCCTTTGGAACCCGAAGCCGTGGTGAAGAAGGTGCAGCACCTGCTGCGGGGAGGCTGAGGAGGGAAGATGGGCTTCGAGTTCGAGCAGCGGGGCCGGCGGCGGGCCCTGGTAGAAGAGCTGCAGGCGCTGGGAATCAGCGATCCCAAGGTGTTGGCCGCCATGGCCCGGGTGCCCCGCCATCTGTTCGTCCCCCCAGAGCTCCGCCCCTACGCCTACGACGACCGCCCCTTGCCCATCGGCCACGGCCAGACCATCTCCCAGCCCTACATCGTTGCCCTGTCCACTCAAGCCCTGGCCCTCACCCCTCAAGACCGGGTGCTGGAAATCGGCACCGGCTCCGGCTACCAAACCGCGGTGTTGGCTGAATTGGCCGGGGAGGTGTTCACCGTGGAGCGGCTGCCGGAGCTCTCCCGCGAAGCCCAGAGGCGCCTGACCGCCTTGGGGTACCGGAACGTGAAGTTCAAGGTGGGGGATGGGACCAAGGGCTGGCCGGAGGAGGCGCCCTTCTCCGCCATCCTGGTCACCGCCGCCGCCCCCCAGGTGCCCCCCAGCTTGGTGGATCAGTTGGCGGAAGGCGGGCGGTTGGTCATCCCCTTGGGGGGACGAACTAGCCAGGACCTGTGGCTGCTCATCAAGCGGAAGGGGAGGCTGGAGCGGGAGTACCTGTGCCCCTGCACCTTCGTGCCCCTGATCGGAGAGGAGGGCTGGCGATGATAGACCTGCGGTCGGACACGGTGACCCTCCCCACCCCGGGGATGCGGGCGGCCATGGCCCGGGCAGAGGTGGGGGACGACGTTTACGGCGAGGACCCCACCACCCGGGCCCTGGAGGAGCGGGCAGCCCAACTCCTGGGCACCGAGGCGGCGTTGTTCGTGCCCTCAGGCACCATGGGGAACCAAATCGCCATCGCCTGCCACACCCGCCCTGGCCAGGAGGTGGTGGTGGAAGCCACTTCTCACATCTACAACGTGGAGCTGGGCACCATGGCCCGCTTCTCCGGGGTCCAGCCCCGGGTCCTGTGGGGGGAGCGGGGGGTGTTCACCGCCGAACAGCTGGCCGACGCCCTCCACCCCGACCTCTATTACCTGTCACCCGTGGGGCTGGTGTGCCTGGAGAACACCCACAATGCCGCCGGGGGCAGGGTCTGGCCGCTGGCCGAAGCGCGTAGGATCCTGGAACTGGCCCACGCCCGCGGGGTGCCAGTGCACCTGGACGGGGCCCGCATCTTCAACGCCCAGGTGGCCACCGGCCTCCCGGTCCGGGAGCTGGTGGCCGGCTTCGACTCGGTGATGTTTTGTCTGTCCAAGGGCCTGGGCTGTCCGGTGGGCTCCCTCCTCTGTGGTTCCCGGGAGCTGATCGCCGAGGCGCGGCGGGTGCGCAAGGCCCTGGGTGGGGGGATGCGGCAGACCGGGATGTTGGCCGCCGCCGGCCTCTACGCCCTGGAGTACCACATCGACCGCCTGGCGGAAGACCACACAAACGCCCGGCTGTTGGCCGAGGGGCTTTCCCAGCTCCCCGGGCTTCAGGTGTGGCCGCCGGAGACGAACATCGTGGTGTTCGAGATCGAGGAAGGGCCCTCCGCCCCGGAGCTGTGCGCCCGCCTGCGGGGGCGGGGGGTGTTGTGTTCCCCGGCTGCCGCCGGCACCCACCCCAGGAGAGTCCGCATGGTAACCCACCTGGGAATCTCCCGGGAGGACGTGGTGCGGACAGTTGACCTGGTGGCAGGGGAACTCCGCTCCCCCGGCGAGTAACCAACCCCCACCCCACGGCACCGCCCTGTCCTCGCTCCTCCCCCCAACGGGGCGTAGCCTGCACTACGAAGGGAGCGAGGGAAATGGCCTACAAGGCTTTGCTGCTGACATTGTTGCTGGGGGGGGGAGCTTGGGGGATGACCCTCCAGGTGAACTCCGGGGCCCAGCTGACGTTGGGCTCCTTCAGCCAACTCAACCAGTTCCTCGCCCTCACCAACCAGCTTATCCAGCATGTCAACCAGGATCCCATGGTGGAGGGGGAAGTCCCGCCCCTGGAGCCCCTGCGGCTGGGGGTGGGGTTCAGCGTGGGGGAGCTGGTGGGGCGGGGGGTGGCCCTGGGCGGGCAGGCCACGGTGTTGGCCTGGGAAACGGACACCCAAGGGGCTTGGAATTGGCAGGGGGATCCGTATCCGGTGGCCTTGGGCCTCCGGGTGGAGCTGTTCACTTTGGAGGTTCAGCTGGCGGTGGAGATCGTGCCCGGGCTGTTGGCCCTGGGGCTGGCCGGGGGCTGGGGGTGGGCGAGTCTCTCTTACCAGAGCTCGTTTTCCCTGCCCACAGACTGGGAGATTCCCTTCCTGCCGCCTCCTGGTGAGGCGGTGTATCGGGCCTCCGGGGGGGTGGGGGCGGTGCGGGCGCGGCTGAGCTTCCCCTTGGGAAGCGGGGTGGCGCTGGGGCTCGAGGTGGGGGCCCGGCTGGCGTGGTTCGGCCGCCCCACGGCCGGAGGGACCCCGTTGGACCTGGACGGGGATGGACAGGGGGAAGGGCTGGACCTGACCAGCCTGTGGCTGGGGGCCAGCGTGAACTTGGCTCTGGAACTTTGAGGAGGAGGGGATGAGCATGCGCTGGAAGCCACTGGTGGTGTTGGGGATAGGGGCGGTGGCCCTGCTGTTGGGGGGGTGTGTGGGCCGGTGGCGCACCCACGCCCCACAGGCGCTGTTCGCCCTCCGCCCGGCGGAGGGGGTAGCCCCCCTCACCGTCACCTGCGACGCCACCCTCTCTTACGACGAGGACGGCACCATTGTGGAGTACGTTTGGGATTTCGGCGACGGCGCCCGGGGCCTGGGGCCGATCGTGTCCCATACCTACCAGACCGGGGGCACCTATCGGATCCGGCTCGAGGTGTTCGACGACCAGGGGCTCTCCGATCAGATAGAAACCCAAATCCAGGTGGAGTTCCCTCCCCCGGTGGCCCAGTTTTCCTACGCCCCTTGGCGCCCCGGCACCGGCGAGTTCATCCGGTTCGACGCCAGCTCCTCCTCCAGCCCCAACGGTGAAATCGTGGAGTACCGGTGGTCGTTCGGAGACGGTAATTGGGCCACCGGCCAGGTGGTGGAACACCGCTACTGGTACGGGGGTGGCTACCCGGTGACCCTGACGGTGATCGACGAGGTCGGGGCCAAGGCCACCGTCACCCAGGTGATAGAGGTGCAGGGCGGGCCGGGGTGTTACACCCCCTGAAGGAGGAGACGAGATGAGGCTGGCCAGGAAGTGTGGTTTGGCAGCAGTGGTCGGGTTGGGGCTGTTCTGGCTCTGGGGTTGCACCCCTGGGGTGGGTCCCTCCTCCGGGCCGGTGGCCCACATCGCTGCCCACCCCACCCAGGGGCAGGTCCCCCTCACGGTGGAGTTCGACGGGAGCGGTTCCCACGATCCTAAAGGGGACATCACCGACTGGCTGTGGGATTTCGGCGACGGAACCCCGGTGATCTCGGGAAAGAAGGTGGAACACACCTTCTACCAGTCCGGCGACTTCGTGGTCACCTTGGTGGTGGTAGGGCCTTCCGGCACCGGGCGCGCTTCCACCATCATCCACGCCCTGAACAACCCACCCCAGGCCAGCTTCACCTTTTACCCTCAGGACCCATTCCAAGAAGAGCCAGTGAGCTTCGACGCCTCGGCCTCCTTCGACTCCGATGGCGAGATCGTGGCTTGGGAGTGGGATTTCGGCGATGGGAGCACCGGGGAGGGTGAGATCGTGGAACACGCCTTCGACCTCCCCGGCGAGTACACGGTGACCCTCACCGTCACCGACGACTCCGGGGCCACCGCCACCACCAGCCAAACGGTGGCGGTGGAGGAGTGCAGTGGCGGGGGTTGTGGTCGCCGCTAACGGCTGAGCGAAGTAAGCGAGAGCCCGCTTCATCATAGGGATGGCGCCCCGAGAAACCGGGGCGCTTTCCTCTTTTCGCCCGGTCCAGCAGTGGGGGCAACAGAGAATTTCAGGATAATAGGGAAGCTATGGACCTCCTGGTTCACGAGATCGGCACTTTGGTCACGCCACTGGGGGAGGGCGCCCGGGCCGGAGCCGCCCAGGGGCAGCTCCAGACTTTGAAAGACGCCTACCTCGTGATCCAAGATGGGAAGGTCGTGGAGGTGGGGTCCGGTTCCCCCCCCGCCTTCTCCGGCCCCTCCCTCTCCGCCCAAGGGAAACTGGTGACCCCCGGCCTGGTGGACCCCCATACTCACGCCGTGTTCGCCGGCAGCCGGGTGGAGGAATTCCTGGCCCGGACCCGGGGCCAGCGCTACACCGGCGGGGGCATTCTCACCACCGTTGCCGCGGTCCGTCAAGCCAACCAGCGGGAACTGGTGGAATTGGCCCGGCCCCGGCTGCGCCGCATGCTGGAGGAAGGCACCACCACCGTGGAGATAAAGTCCGGCTACGGGCTGACCCCGGAGGACGAACTCAAGATGCTCTCCGCCATCCGCGAGCTCGGGCAAACCACCCCCTTGACCGTGGTCCCCACCTTCTTGGGGGCCCATGCCTTCCCGGCAGAGCTCTCCCGCCAGGAATACCTGGACCTGGTGGTGGAGGAGATGCTGCCCCAGGTGGCCGGGCTGGCTGAATTCTGTGACGTTTTCTGCGACCAGGGCTTTTACACCCCGGAGGAAGCCCGGCGGGTGCTGGAGGCAGCCAAACGGCTGGGCCTGGCACCGAAGCTCCACGCCGACGAACTCGCGCCGGTGGGGGCAGCTGAGCTGGCCGCCGCCCTGGGGGCTATCTCGGCCGATCACCTGCTGCACATCTCCCAGGCCGGGATCGAGGCCATGGCCCGGGCCGGGGTGGTGGCGGTGCTGCTCCCCGGGACCGCCTTCGTGCTCGCAGAACCCTATCCCCCCGCGAGAGCCCTGATCGAGGCCGGGGTCCCGGTGGCGCTGGGCACCGACTTCAACCCCGGCTCTTGCCCCATCTCCTCCCTGCCGTTGGTGATGTCCTTGGCGGTGTTGAAGTTGGGCCTGACGCCGGAGGAAACCCTGTGTGCGGCCACCTTAAACGCGGCCGCTGCCTTGAACCGGGCCCACGAGCTGGGGAGCTTGGAGCCGGGGAAGCTGGGCGACCTGGTGATCTGGGACGCGAACTTTTTGGGAGAACTCCCCTACTTCATCGGCCACCGGCTGTCCTTGGCGGTGGTCAAGGCGGGGGAGGTAGTGTGGCGGGCGTCCGGGTTTTAGCCTACGCCAAGCTCAACCTGGTGCTGCGGGTAGTGGGCCGCCGCCGGGACGGCTATCACCTGGTTCAAACCTTGCTCTGTGCCGTGGACCTGGCCGACGAGCTCCTCCTCACCGACCAGCGGGGGCTAGAGCTGGTGGTGGAGGGGGAAGAGGCGGGGCCGGAGGAGGACAACCTGGCTCTGCGGGCAGCCCGGCTCCTGCGGGAGCACACTGGGGGCGGCAGAGGGGCCCTGATCCGGCTGAGCAAGAGGATTCCGGCCGGGGCTGGCCTGGGCGGGGGGAGCTCGGACGCCGCCGCCGTGCTGGCCGGGCTGAACCGGTTGTGGGGACTGGGGCTTCCCCTGGAAGAGCTGGGGGCGCTGGGGGCCACCCTGGGTGCGGACGTGCCCTTCTTCTTGGGGCCGAGCCCGGCCTGGGCCGAGGGGATCGGCGAGCGGCTGCGCCCGGCACAGGTGGACTTGCCAGCCGCGTTCCTGATCGTCGTGCCCCCGTTTCGCTGTCCCACCGGCGAGGTCTACCGAGCCTACGACCGGTTGGGGGTCCCCTACTCCTCCCCCGCTCCTGGCTGGGAAGGGGAGTTGGAAAACGACCTCTGGCCAGCCGCCTTGGCCCTCCACCCTCAGCTCCTCGCCCTCAGAGACCGCCTGGAGGAACTGGAAGGGCCGGTGGGGATGACCGGCTCCGGCTCGGCACTGTTTTGCGCCTTCCCTAGCGAGGAGGAAGCTCGGCTCGCGGCCCGGCGGCTACATCTCCGGGGGAAGGTGTTCGTTGCACGGCCGGTGGCCCGGGGATACAAGTTCGTGGCATGAAGATCGCCATCGACGGCCCGGCAGCGGCCGGGAAGACCACCCTGGCCCGGCGTTTGGCGGAGGAGCTGGGCTATCTGTTCGTGCCTACCGGGGCCATGTACCGGGCGGCGGCGTTGGCCAAACGCCGAGGGTTGCCCCCGGAGCGAGCCCGCATCGAGGTGCGGGCCGGGGGGAGGATCTTGCTGGAGGGGGAAGACGTGACCGAATTGCTGGACGACCCGGCCCTGGACGAGCTTTCCTCCCAGGTGGCGGTGGACAGCGCGGTGCGGCGGCACCTGGTGGCCCTGCAGCGGGAGATCGCCGCGGGCCGGCAGGTGGTGATGGAGGGCCGGGACATCGGCACGGTGGTGCTGCCGGAGGCGGAGCTGAAGATTTTCCTCTGGGCCACTCCGGAGGAGCGGGCCCGCCGGCGGCTTCGGGAACGGGGCGGCAACCTAGAAGAGATCCTGGCCGCCATCCGGCGGCGGGACGAGCGGGACTCCACCCGCCAGGACTCCCCCCTGCGGCCGGCCCCGGATGCGGTGCTACTGGACACCACCGGCCGCTCCCCCCAGGAGGTGCTGCAGCGGGCCTTGGAGTTGGTGGAGGAAAGACGTGCGCGCCTGGCTGGCTGACAGGCTGAGGGACTTTTTCTACGCGCTGCTGGTGCTCCTCGTCGGGCCCGTGATTTGGGGGCTGTTCCGGCTGCGGGTCCGGGGCCGGGAGCATCTCTCCGGCGGGGGGATCTTGGTGGCCCGCCACCGCTCCTATTGGGACATCCCGGTGTTGTGCCTGGCCTGCGGACCATTTCACAGGATCGGCTTTTTGGCCCGGCGCGGCCTCACCCGCAACCCCTTCTTCGCCCCCTTCGTGTGGGCGTTCGCCACCGTGATCGACCGGGAGGCGTTCAAACCCGGCGACTTCAAGCGAGCGGTGCGCACCGCCCGCCGGGTGCCACTGTTGGGCATCTTCCCCGAGGGCACCACCCGCCCAGGGGCGAAACCCAAGCCCGGGGCGGTGAGGTTCGCCGAGCTCTTAGGACGCCCCCTGATCCCGGCCAACATCGTGGCCCAGGGGCCCTATCCGCCCCGTTACCCCTTCGGTTTCCCCAAGCTAGAGGTCAGGTTCGGCCCCCCGGTCACGGTGGCGGAGCTTTCCCAAGGGCTGCCACCGAATCTAAGCCGGGGGGAGAGGTACAGGATATTGGTAAACCGACTGATGGAGCACATAGACGCGGCCTAGGTCGCCCCCGAGCCGGCTGCCCAAGGGAGGACTACCTCTCACCGGCGCAGCAGCCAGAGGACGAAGCTCACCACCAGGGAAATGACGAGCATGCTGGTCAGGGGGAAGTAAAAGCTCCACCGCTCCCCCACCAGGCGGATGTCCCCGGGCAGCCTCCCCAGCCAGGGGAGTTTCCCCGAGAGGAGCAAGCCGGCCAGCAGGAGCGCGATTCCAAGCCAAATGAGCAGCTTCCCCAACCCGGAAAACTCGTCCATCGCCCCTTCGAAGTTTAGCTGATCTCGAGCCGGCACATCAGCGTGCCGCCCAAAGGGCTCGACCAGCCAGGCAGTTCCCGAAACAAGGCCCCTTGTCAGCCGACTCACCAGCTGGGGAAGTGGCGGGGGAGCACGGCTGCCCCGTACAGGCCCACGTCGTCCCCCAGTGGGGTCAGGGCCAGGCGGGGGGGGTTGCGGGAAAAATCACGTACCGCTTTCTCCACTTTGGGCCCCAAAAAGTCCCAGGCCCGGGTGAGCCCTCCGCCCAGCACCACCAACTCTGGCTCCAGCAGCTCGGCCAAGATGGCGATGGCTTGGCCCAAGGCGCGAGCGGCCCGGTCCACGATGGCCTGGGCCCCGGGGTCCCCTCCCCGGGCCAGTGCCACCACTTGCTGGGCCGCAAGTTCCTGGCCCAACTCCTCTCGGGCGGCCCGGGCGATCCCGGTGCCGGAGGCGACGGCCTCCAAACAGCCGCGCTTCCCGCAGCGACAGGGGGGGCCCTCCGGCCACAGCACCAGGTGCCCCACTTCCCCCGCCCCGCCGCGGGCCCCCCAGATCGGC
>ENA-OSAI01000026-OSAI01000026.1-marine-sediment-metagenome-genome-assembly--contig:-NODE-26-length-103928-cov-660.366544_pt1 | contig 103928 bp, 132 predicted proteins | sample MGYA00237871_ERZ529316 | MGnify/ENA primary metagenome ERZ529316 (study PRJEB26369, sample SAMN03142814) | marine sediment metagenome | biome: marine; feature: borehole; material: sediment...
TGTGAGAGAGCTGAACGAGGAGCTGGAGAGGAGAAGGAGGGTGCTGGAGTTCATGCTCAATCACAACATCAGAGACTTCAAGAGAGTCAGCAATATAATCCACACTTACCAGACCAAGCCGGATAAGATTCTTGGAGCGATTTCGGAGGGGTAGGTATATGTTTAAGGAAGCAAACTCGTTAACTTACCTCGGATATAGGCTGTTTGGAGAGGAAATTAGGAAAAAGGAGATGAAATACTTCGAACTTGAAAGGTCTCTTAAAAAAGCCATGATTTCGATGCCCCCTGAAATGTATATCGCAACCGCAAGGATGTTCTCTCTACTTTTCGGCATCATAGGGGCGGTTCTCGGGTTGATAGTGGCTTTCATACTCATAAAGTTTGTCGGAATTCCCCCCTTGTTTGCAGTTCGCCTTCCAGAACCGATTGCCACCTACTGGCTATTTTACCGTCCCTTTGTCTATGCTGGAATTCTCGCCATAGGAATAACTTTGATCCTTTACTACATTGGCAATCTTATTTTCACAATTTACCCCTCAACAGTCATAAGTGATAGGAAGAGCAAGATAGACAGGGTTCTTCCACATGCCATAACATTCATGTATTCGCTGAGCAAAGGCGGAATGAGTCTTGTGCAAATTCTAAAATCTCTTGCTGATAATTTCGAAGTTTATGGGGAAGTTTCGAGAGAGGCTTCGAGAATACTTTGGGAGGTGGAGGGGCTTGGAAAGGACTTGAGAACGGCTTTGGCAGAGGCAGTTGACAACTCGCCCTCTGAGAACTTCAAGGAGTTTCTGCACGGGCTGATAACAATAATAGACAGTGGAGGGGACCTCACGAGGTATTTTGAGGAGAGAGCAGAGTTCTACTTTGAAAGGGCAAGACAGGATCAGAAAGGTTTTCTTGAGTTCCTTGGTTTGATGGCTGAAACCTATATCACAGCCTTTGTAGCCGGGCCGCTTTTCCTGATAATTATTCAGACTGTTATGTCGGTCATGGGACAAACCAACGACATAGCCATTTTTGCGATAATATACTTCGTGATTCCAATTGGCTCTTTTATGTTTGCGATGGTGATAAAGTTGCTAACTCCGGGTGAAGAGGGAGAACCTCCTGAACTCAGGGAAAGGTATGTGTATGTGAGGAGGTCTTCAGAACTTGACGATAAGGAATTAAAAGCAATCAAAAAGAAGGTGAACAGATACAAGCTGAAGAAAAAGCTCAGAAATCCGCTCAAACTTATAAAGGATAAGCCCTACTACACCTTTGCCTTTTCCATCCCAATCGGGATAGCTATTGTTGTTTACGGTATCCTTTCTAACCCCTACATACCCGGAATGGACTTAAGGAACTGGTTCTTCAGCATTGACGACTATATCTTCATAGCACTCATTGTAATTCTCGCTATGTTTGCCATCTTTTTCGAGTGGGGAAGGAGAGGTGTAAAAACATACATGCGCCTTACACCAATTTTCTTGAGCAAGCTCGCTTCTGCGAACGAGAGTGGGATGCCCATTTACAGAGCAATCAACATGATTGCCAAAACTGACACCAGTCCACTGAAGAAGGAGATTAGCAAGATCAAGTCGGATCTGGACTGGGGAGTAAGTTTAACAGATGCCCTTGTTAGATTTGCGAACAGACTTAAGGTTTTCGAGATTTCGAGAACGATGACACTGCTTAATGAAGCACTGAAGTCAACCGGGAACGTTACAGAGGTTTTGATGATTTCGGCAAAGGATGCGACGAGCGCAGAGCTTTTGAGAAGGGAAAGAATGACCAATATGTTCATGTATGTCGTCATCGTCTATATTGCCTTCTTCGTTTTCATCGGAATCGTATACATCATCTCGTCCACATTTCTTTCGACACTTGCGGAAAGTGCTGCAAAGGTTCAGGCCACAGGACAAAGTTTTTCGATGCTTCAGGGAGTAGATGTGAACCTTTATAGAAATGTGTTCATGCATGCTGCAATATTCCAGGGAATATTTGCAGGGATGGTCGCAGGAGTTATGGGTGAAGGGAGCTTGAGTGCTGGAGCGAAGCATTCGCTAATAATGCTTGTCATCGCTTACATTGGATTCAGTGTTCTCTTCGGTTTCCAGCTGATGTAACTCCTTTTTTATTTGCTCATAAAAAAGCCTAAGAAACTCGTGCCTCTCCTCTGCAAGATTCCTGGCGGTTTCTGTGTAAAGCAAATCTTTGAGTTTGAGCAACTTCTCTTCAAAATGTTTCAAGGTTTCTTCAATCCCTCTCCCCCTTTCTCCACTGTAAAGAAAAGCCCTCGCCACACCAATTGCTCCAATTGCATCGAGCTTGTCCGCATCGCTGATCACCTTGGCTTCGAGCGTTCTCGGTTCTATACCCGATGAAAAAGAATGGGATTCGATAGCATGGACTACAGCTTCAATAAACTCCTTTTCTCTCCCCATCTCTTTAAGAATCTCCCTTGCCCTCTCAGCTGACTCGATAGCGTGGTTTTTACAATCCCTCACAAGATCGTGGAGCCTTGCTGCTGTGAGAACGACATCAAGGTCTGCACCCTCCTTTTTGGCGATAAATTTTGCCAGTCTTACCACCCTCTCCACGTGTTTTTCATCGTGAGATGACACGAGGGGATTTTCTGATTATAACCAAAAAAATTTAATGGATTGTGCCTTAAGGATGGTAATGAGTGAAGAATCCAAAATTGTGGATCTTGAGGATATACCCGGTGTAGGACAGGAAACGGCGAGAAAATTGAGAGATGCAGGTTTTTCGACAATTGAAGCAGTTGCTGTTGCATCCCCATCTGAACTGGCAAGCGCTGCAGGCATCTCGGAAGGGAATGCTGCTAAGATCATTCAGGCGGCAAGAAAACTCGCTGATATCGGCGGGTTTGAAAGTGGAGACAAGGTATTTGAAAGAAGGAAAAGTGTGAAGAAAATAACGACCGGGAGCAAAGACCTCAATGAGTTGCTGGGTGGGGGGGTTGAGACTCAGGCTATAACAGAGTTCTTTGGAGAGTTTGGGAGTGGTAAGACACAAATATGCCATCAACTTGCCGTAAATGTGCAGCTTCCTGAAGAAGAGGGTGGACTGAATGGCTCTGCTGTTATTATTGACACAGAGAACACCTTTAGACCTGAGAGGATCATCCAGATGGCAGAAGCAAAGGGGTTGGATGGGAATGAGGTTCTGAAAAACATCTACGTGGCACAAGCCTACAATTCAAACCATCAGATGCTCTTGGTTGACAATGCCAAGGAGTTGGCAGAGAAGCTCAAGAAGGAAGGCAAGCCTGTAAGGTTGATCATCGTTGACTCGCTGATGTCCCACTTTAGAGCGGAATACGTCGGCAGAGGGACTTTGGCGGATAGGCAGCAGAAGCTGAACAGGCATCTGCACGATCTGATGAAGTTTGGTGAACTCTACAATGCAGCCATCGTCGTGACAAATCAGGTTATGGCAAGACCCGATGTTCTTTTCGGCGATCCGACGAAGCCCGTTGGTGGACATATTGTCGCCCACACGGCAACTTTTAGAGTTTACCTCAAGAAAAGTCAGGGAGATTTGAGAATAGCAAGATTAATTGACTCACCCCATCTTCCGGAGGGAGAGGCAATATTCAAGGTAACGGAGAGGGGTATAGAGGACGCGGAGGAAGAGCAGAAAAGAAAAAGAAAGAAAAAATAAAAATTTATTCTTCAACAACCTCTTCCACAACTTCCATTAGCTCCTCAGTATCTTCAACATCGCCATACTGGTTGATCAGTCTGATTATCTCTTTGAGGTCTTTGACACACTCCTTAGTGTGTTCAACAGCATTCTTGACAGCCTCTCTAACCTCCTTCATCGCCTCAAATCCCTGATATGGTGTCTCTATTTCCATCACCTTTTCCTTTGCTTCACTTATTCTTTCTAATGCGTTTTCTCTGTCTTCTCTGAAGTCTTCAAGCCAGTTCTCAAGCATTGTGGTATCCTTTCCTTTCTCCTGGAACTCTACAGTCTTTTCCTCAACAAATTCCTCAAGCTTCTCCCCATTCTCAACGAAGGTCTCAAGCCTGTCGAGTACTGCAATAATAATGCTCTTCTGAAGTGAGACCTTTGCGTCTATCCACAGTTCTCTTGCGTTTCTCATCGCTTCTTTGAGTTCCTCGACAGTATCGACATCTTCTATCTCTTCCTTAGCGTTGACCAAGTCTGTAATGTGCTCGTTTATCTCGTCAATTATCTCATCCTTCATGCTCAGGTTGCTATCCTCAAACCTATCTTTTATACTCTCAAGAGAAGCTATGCCGAACTCAACCATCGCAATCCCAAGGTTTCTTGCCTCATCAAGCGTATCGTTGTTCAACACTATTCCAAACCTGTGCCACTCTCTCACTTTCTTAAACACCTCTGCAGTTTCTCTCAGTTTTTCCCCATACACACTCTCATTCCCTGCTGCCATCACCGCTGGCATCACAAGTGCCAGCAGTGCCAGCAATGCTGCGAACCTGCCAAACCTTCTGCCCAACATCTCGCATCACCAATCAGACTTTGAACTTCAAAAAATATAAGGAAACTTTCGCTTTACGAGCTCTAAATTAATTTTAAAGCTTTATTAGAGTTTATTACGCTTTAAAAAATTGGCTAAAACTTTTAAGTTTTTAAAGGACTGCTGTGAATTATTTTTCAGAATAGGGAAAAATTAATATAGTGTGTAAAAAGAGTGCTTGAAATTAAAAAAGGTGGTTTGAATGTTGGATGAAGGAATAAAAGCTAAGGCTATTGAGCTGGCTGAGAGTATTAAGGAGCTGGGAGAGTATAAGGAATTTGTTGAAATGGAGAAGCTGCTTAAAGAGGATGATGTAGCGCAGGAGCTGCTTGTTGAGTTTCAGCAGAAGCAGCAGGATTTTGTGACCAAGCAGCTTTCGGGTGAGTATGATCAAGATCTACTTGGCGAGCTAACAGAATTACAGTCAAAATTGAATGCGAGAGAAAGTGTTGTCAGGTTCATAGAATCCTACAACAGGTTGCTCTCGGTGGTTGGTGAAATCGTTGATCTGATAAGCGAGAAAATAGAGTTGGATATCGGCGAAGTTTACAGAAGATGAATATTTAAATTAAGTCTCTTTTCTCAATTTTTATGCTCGAAATGTTGATGGCCTTTGCCCTCGGTATAATCTCTGTTTTCTCACCATGTGTGCTTCCCGTCCTCCCCCTCATCTTTGCCGGGTCGAGGGGTAGAGCGAGGGATGCAGCTTTAATAGTGGTAGGACTTACCTTCAGCATGGTAATTGTTGGCTTTACCGCTTCTCTTGTTTTCAATCTCTTTTTCAGAACCTTAGCGATGATTTTTCTACTCGTCTTTTCCCTTATTCTGCTCTCAGAGGAGCTTGAAGAGAAAATTTTCCTCCTCACATCTCGTTTAACTTCAAAAGCCTCTTTAAAGGTCCAGTCCCTGCCATCTTTTCTTTTTGGTATGCTACTCGCATTTCTCTGGCTCCCCTGCATCTTGCCCTTTGCGGGAATTGCCCTAAGCCAGACGCTGCTATCTGAAAATCCCTTTGTGATGGTGTCTTATGGACTTGGAATGGCTGTCACGATTGCTGCAGTTTTCAGAGCGGGAGAGAAATTTGTTCTGGCAAATTATGGAACTATAAAAAAGATTGCTGGGGTCATCATCCTGATATATCTTGCATACTTTACGCTTTCAGGGGTGGTGTGGTGAGAGGATTTTTAATTGTTGGAAACAAAGCTTTCACCAAGCCCTTCAACCTTAATGACATACCCGGTGCGGGAAGAATGGATATTCTTTGCCGCTGCACCTCTCAAGCCCTATTCATTTCACACGGCATAAGGAAGGACGTTGAAGTTTACCTTCTTTTACTTGGCCCACCTGAACCGCCAAAGGTGGTAATGGTTAGAGGAGAAGAAGTAAAAAGGATGTCTCCTGATGAGAGAAACGTTGCGGGACACATAAGAAAGGCTCTCGGGATTGAGTGCGGTGGAGATTGGGCTGAAGTTCACTCTGGGGTTTACGTGGCGAGAAAGAGTCTTGAACTCCTACTTGACGAGTTGAGCAATCGTTACTCGATTATCTATCTGAAGGAAGATGGAACAGACATACAGTCAGTAAATATACCTTCTGATCCTCTTTTTGTTATAGGGGACCATCAGGGTTTGACAGAAGAACAGGAAGGGGTTGTGGAGGAGTATGCCATTGCCAAGGTGAAGCTGTCCGATATCTCCCTTATGGCAGAGCAGTGCGTGACTATAGTCCACTATGAGCTTGACAGAAGAACTTGCTTTTTTGAAATTAGATAAAGGAAATTTCAACTTAGAAAAAAGTAATTTCAACATATAAGAAAATTCTTATATATTGTCATTTATCAGAGTTTTTTGAAGATGGTGAGAGGTGATGGGATGAGAAGAGGGAAAATTTTGAAAATAAGAAGGGATGAGAAGGGATTTACAGGGCTTGAAGCTGCCATCGTGCTGATAGCGTTCGTAGTGGTTGCGGCAGTGTTCAGCTACGTCATGCTGGGAGCCGGTTTCTACACCACACAGAAGTCAAAGAAGGTCGTTGACACTGGAGTAAAGCAGGCTTCGAGCAGCCTGACATTGGATGGGCAGTACATCTACTTGGACTGTACAACCGCCAAGGGTGGGAGCACTGGATCCAATGGTCAGGTCGGTGAAGTTTACTTCTACGTAACACAGACTGCTGGCGGTTCTCCTGTTGACCTCAACAAGACATCTATAGCCATAACGACCGATGATGGTTTCAAGCAGCTGTTCTATGACGAAAATAACTGCGCACCGGGTAGCGGAGGAGCAAGCTGCCCGTGGTGGTATGAAAATGTAGTGGGAGATAACGATAACGTAGTTGAGCAGAATGAAAAGTACAAGATAGTAATAAACGTCACACTGACCGACTGGAGCAACAACATAGGCCAGCTGAATCCGAACGAGGAAGTTACAATTGAAGTCCGACCACCCATCGGTGCACCGCTGGCAATAACCAAGACGCTCCCACCGAGCTTTACAAGTCTGACATACATCTGAGGTGATGTACCATGAGGTGGCTGAGATTTGGTAAAGATGAGAAGGGTTTCACGGGCCTTGAAGCTGCGATCGTGCTGATAGCATTCGTCACAGTTGCAGCAGTGTTCAGCTACGTGCTGCTCGGAGCTGGTTTCTTCGCAACCCAGAAGGGTCAGGAGACTGTGCATACAGGTGTTAAGCAGGCGACAAGCAGCATGGAGCTTGTTGGTAGCATCGTGGCTACTGGAAATACCACAACAAACAATATAGATTACGTTACCTTCACCCTGCAGCTCGCTGCCGGTGGACAGCCAATCGACCTCAACAAGACGATAATCACAGTGCTTGTTCCGGCAGATGGTGACTACAAGGAACTGTCATACGAAATTAACTCAAGCCAGCTAACCAAGACCAGCGAATATTACGTCAACTGGGTCTACAGCCTGCAGGGCAGCAATCCGGACAACTACCTTGAGGAATTCGAGAAGGCAGAGGTTACAGTCTATCTGAAAGATGCGGGCTTTGACATCAACCCGAACGATGACTTCATAATTGAAGTTAAGCCGCCAATAGGTGCAAGCTATCCGATCGAGCTCAAGGCTCCACCAAGCATCGACAACGTAATGGTATTGCTTAAGTAAATTTTTAACAATTTTTTAAATTTTTTAGAGGTGATAGAATGCAGGAGACTGTTGATCAGGCAGCGATTGATGAGATTCTCGCAAGTGCTGAAGCTGACACACCAGAGAGCAGAATTGACAAACTGGAGAAAGAGCTTGACGTCCTCAAAGGGTCTGTTAAAAAATTGTTATTGGATTTGAGGGAAACGCTCAACAACCTTGAAAACCCCTTCCAGAACCTGCAAAATCTTGCTGAAGGAGCTTTGTCAGCAGTGCAACAACCACAGATACAGGTTGTTCCCGCTGTAATTCCTGAGCCTGAGAAGAGTCTGGAAGAAGAAGAGGAAGAGGAAGTTGGAGAAGAGGAGGAAGAAAGTTTGGAGGATGAACATGATGTTGCCGGGCATAAAGAAAGTTTTGAGGAGGTGGTGCCGGAGGTAGAGGGTGATAGCTTGCAGCCTCAGGTTGGGGTTTGTAGGGAGGAGAGTGAGGTAGAGGCTGAACCGAGAATTGAAGACAGAACAGAAGAGAAAATGCAGAGAGTAGAGATGTTCACGAGATACGACATTGTTACACTGTTCAATCTGATGGAATGGGTTAAAGGAATGCTTGAGAAGTACAGCATTGACTCTCTCAGGACGATGCTGGATGTGTTTGAGGCTGCAGGATATATAACAGAGGAATCAAAGGACTTTGTCACAAAACTGGCAGAACTGATAGCCCTGAACGACGGATTCGAGGACATGTTGCTTGAACTTTACAGACTGCACAAACTCATGAACCCACAGGACACAAGTATGGACTCTAAGCTGCTGAGCTTGATACTCGAAAAGAGGCTGTGAGAGCCTGTGAGAGCGGCTGCGTTGAGGTATAACAATGGCAAGGGAGGTGATATCAACATCGATCCTGATGATCGCAACAGTGGTAGCTGTTACGGCTGCCATAATGGTCATTCTACCAGCAGTTAAGGATTTAGCCCACTCTTATACCTCAGTTTCAGGAAATTTAAATGAGAGAGTCGAAACCGACATGGAGATAATTTTCATCAAAGTCACAAACACTTCCACCACTGTCAATGTGTATTTCTGGGTGAAAAATACGGGGAGTACGAGGCTTGATACTGATTTAATACGTCTGAGCGACATATTCTTTACCTCGAATTCTGCGTATCTTCACTACACTGGATCTGATTCAGATGTTTCGTTCACAATAGAGAACGGTGACGGCGACAATTACTGGGAAAAGGGAGAGACTCTGAAATTTGCCGTCGAGAACATTAATGTAGCTCAAATGCCTCAGGACGAGTACCTGCTGACCTTCGTCCTCTACAACGGTGTAAGGGCGAACGATTACTTCTCGTGGTGATGTCAATGGGCTTCGACACAGTGGTTGCTGCGATAATGGTCTCGGCAATAATAATTACAGTGGCATACACTTTCCTTGCAGGGAGCACGACTATTGCAGAATATTCCGTCGAAAGCTACAAAGAAGCAGTACAGATAGCAGTTAAAAAGCTCAAGAGCGATATGACAATTTTGAGCGTTAGTTATAACGACTCAACGCAGCAAATTTTAGCATTCTTCAAGAATTCTGGAGAGGAGAAGTATCCTGATTTCACTGGCTTTGATTGTATTGTTTATGGCAACTCTGAGAGTGGCAGGAGGATTGCAATCTATCTAAACTCGACGAGCTATAATATAATCAGTGAGTTGATAAACCCGGGAATTTTCGATCCGCAGGAGGTGGCCGAGGTCAGATCAACCCTTACGCAGCCGCTTGAAAATGGAACTTACGTCCTTCTACTATGCACACCAAATGCAGTTTGTGATAGTTATGAATTCACAATTCCATAAGGGGGTGGTGAAATGGTTGAAAGTTTGATGGATTTAGAGGAGGAGAAAAAGAAAAAGATTCTTTCAAGTGGAAACACCGAGATAGACAAGAGGCTTGGTGGGGGCATCCCACTTGGCTCTCTAACTCTCATAGAAGGAGAAAATGACACGGGAAAGAGTGTTCTCTGTCAACAGTTCGTATATGGGGGGTTGATGAGTGGTCATAACATCGCATATTATACCACAGAAAACACGATAAAGAGCTTCCTAAGGCAAATGGAATCTTTAAGCCTTGACGTATCAGATTTCTATGCGTGGGGTTATCTGAGAGTTTTTCCAATGCATCTTGAGGGAATAGAGTGGAGTACTGAACAGATGAAGAGTATCTTGAATCTCGTTGCTAATCACATAAAGGCAATAAGAGAGAATATTGTGATGATTGACTCCCTAACGATGTTCACAACTTATTCCACAGAAGATGACGTTCTGGAGTTTTTAACAAAGCTAAAAAATCTATGTGATAGTGGAAAGACGGTTCTCATTACTCTGCACCAGCATGCATTCAAAGAAGACACTCTTGTGAGAATTAGATCAGCATGCGATTGTCATCTGTTCCTCAGGAAAGAACAGGTTGGGGATAGGTACGTCAGCGTGCTTGAAGTGGCTAAAATAAGAGGTGCAAAGAAGACAACAGGAAATATAGTGAGCTTCGAAGTCCATCCGGGATTTGGACTGAAGATAATACCGATTTCGGAGGCAAGAGCATAGTAAAGTATATCAAATATGAGGTGCATAGAGTTAGTAGTTAATTACGATTACAATAATAATGAGGGGGAGTAAGTATGGCGGCAGAATCGGCGAAAATAGATTTCAGTTTCAAACCCAAAGGATTAAAGCAGGGAGTAGTGGCTAATTTCCCCTTCAAACCGAGACCGCTTGAAGAGGAGCATGACCACACGAATATGGCCACATGTGGGATTTACAAGTTACTGCCAGACAGGATGAAAAAGGAAGTACAGAAAAATCTTCACCTCCTTGAGTATCTCCATATTCTCCCCCTCGACAAGATAGGCATACCCAAGTATGTTCCCAAGTTGGATAGGAAAAAGCATGGCGATATGGACAGACCAAACCTCATTTATCCAGCTGACGAACAGATTTACATCCATGTTTACCCTGACAAAAACGATATGAGGAACTTCTACATTCCAATAGAGCCAACATTACTGACTGGCGTTGATGAGTTGCTTAAAGAGGTAGAGACCAGATTGGTGGATTATATCACAGATGTTGACTTTGATCCAGAAGACAATGAAGAGAAAATCAGAATACTGAAAGAGGCGCTCAGAGAAGTCTGTGAAATTGCCGACAAGGAGGAGGAAAACTTTATAGAAAACACACGAGCCGAGATTAGACTGATACCAAAGCTCAAACTTAACTTCTTTGGTAGAAACGGAAAGAATGGGTTTAGAGATAAGTTAAAGGTGACCCCTCAGCAGTATAAAGCGTTGGAATATGCCCTCATCAGGGACAAGGTTGGTCTCGGAATTCTTGAGCCGTACATCAGGGATAAGTATATTGAGGATATCTCATGTAGTGGATTGGGTCCGATATTCATAGAGCACAAGATATTCAAAGGATTGAAGAGTGTAATAGAGTTTAGAGATGAAGAAACCCTTAACAAATTCATAATAAGACTTGCAGAAAGAATAGGTAAGCCTGTCACGTATAAAGATCCAATTGTGGATGCAACTCTTCCTGATGGAAGCAGAATTAACATTGTGTTTGGAAACGACATCAGCAAGAATGGAAGCAACTTCACCATCAGAAAGTTCAACGAGACGCCTTTCAGTGTTCTCCAGCTCATCGAATTTGGTTCACTCGATTACATGATTGCTGGCTATCTCTGGCTACTCATCAGCGAAGGTATGAGTGGATTCATTTGTGGTGAAACTGCGAGCGGTAAGACAACGCTACTAAACGCTATCACGGCCTTCATAAGACCTGAGGCGAAGATTGTCTCAATCGAGGACACTCCCGAACTTCAGGTACCCCATAAAAACTGGACTAGGGAGGTAACCAGAGGTAGCACAAGAGCGGGGGGCATTAGGGAAGGTGGCGGAACCAGCGACGTTACAATGTTTGACCTTCTAAAGGCTGCATTGAGGCAGAGACCCAACTACATCCTCGTTGGAGAGATCAGAGGTGTTGAGGGTAATATTGCATTCCAAGCTATGCAGACAGGCCACCCAGTCATGTCAACATTCCATGCTGCAACGGTTGAGAAGCTCATTCAGAGATTGACTACAGAACCAATCAGTGTTCCAAAAACGTTTATTGACAATCTGAACTTTGTGGTTATTCAGAGTGCTGTGAGAAGACCGGATGGAAAGCTTGTCAGGAGGGTTCTTAGCGTTAGCGAGATTGTTGGCTACAACCCTCAGAAGGGTGGTGTATCGTTTATTGAGGTCTTCCAGTGGGACCCTGTAACTGATACTCACGTTTTTACAGGATACGGAAGCTCGTATATTTTAGAGCAAAAAATAGCCACAAGGCTTGGAATTCCACCAAATAAGAAAAAGCTGATTTATGAAGAAGTGGAAAAACGAGCTAAGATTCTGAAAAAGCTTGATGAAGAGGGTGTTAGAGACTTTTACGAGTTTTTCAAGGCAATTTCAAAGATATACAAGAGTGGACTACTTAGCATTAAAGTGTGAGGTGGGTTAAAATGGGCTTCGGCACGGTCAGAGTTTCAAAAACTTCTTTCAGCACAAAGTTCGGAAAACTGCCAGGGTTGAGCAGAATACTGGAAATTTTCAGAAGTTCGGGAAGAGACCTTCTGATGGATAATGACTTGCTCTTCACCCTAACCTACATGGCTTCCCTCTCGACAGCAAATCTGAGTAGAGACAAGATATTTGAGATGATTTCTGAGAAAGAGGAGTACTCTCCAAGCAGATACTTCAGGAAGGTCAAGGACTTGACGCAGAAATGGCATTATGATTATGCAACAGCGTGCGAACTTGTTGCTGAGAAAATAAAGCATGAGAGGCTGAGGAGACTATTTAACAGAATGGCAAATGCAATTGCTGCTGGGGAACCCGATAACGAGTTTCTGGAGAGAGAATGGAGAACCTTCAAGACTGTAAGAAAAGACGAGTATGAAAGAAACCTCGAGAGTCTGAGAAAGTGGAGTGATGCCTACGCATCTCTGCTCGTCTCAGCATCTCTGATTTCTGTTGTAATTCTGCTTTCAGTTGTCATATACAGTTCAGGTGATCCATCATCAACATTGATCGTCTCGGCGATGGGGAATTTTGCAATTGCCATGTTCGGGGTTTTCATGCTTTTCAAAGCAGTGCCGAAAGATAGAAAAGTTCATGACAGCAAAATTAAATCGAAAGAACAGAAGGTAATTTCACGACTATCCCCCCTTCTTATTCCACTAGCACTGATCTCCATTGTCATTCTTACCCTTATACCAAGCTTTCTAAGCATGCAGACTAAAGGTGAGGGGTTAGGGATAATTCCTCCTGGGATTGATTTGAAAGGACTTGGGTTTTTGATTGCCGGGATTGTAATGTTACCTATTGGGATTATCGGCAGGATAGATGACAAAAAGATTAGTATGAGGGATGAGGCATTTACTTCATTCATCAGAAGTCTTGGAGCAATAAAAGCAGGAGCTGGTGTATCTATTTCCGATGCTCTAAGCAGAATTGACCAAAAAAATCTTGGAGAACTTAAGGACCTTGTTTTGCAACTATACCGGAGACTATCTATGGGTCTTGATCCTAAGATTTCATGGGAGAAATTCACGGGAGAGAGTGGGAGCTACCTTATAAACAAGCTAACTGCAATATTTGTAGATGCCATAGACCTCGGTGGGGATGCTGACGTTGTGGGGGAGATCGTGTCCTCATCAAATCTGGAAATGGTTCTACTAAGGCTTAAAAGAGACCTTATCTCTTCAGGATTTGTAAACTTAATAATTCCATTACACATAGCCATGGTCGCTTTAATCCTTTTCATAACTCAGATTCTTACAGTGTTCTCAGACTATATATCCAATCTGTTCGCGACACAACTTGGAGGTGTTAGCACAGGAGAGGTTTTTAGCAAAGTTCCGGGAGGTTTGCAGGGTTTGAACATAGGGATATTTTCAAAAATTCCCGTCGAGTTTCTTGATCAGTATTCTCTCTGGATTATTTTGTCCCTAACAATTGCCAACATGCTCGCAGCAAATGTGGTTAGGGGTGGGGGGAGATACATGTATCTTTTCTACGGTTCAATCTTCCTAATCCTGTCAGGAGTACTCATGCTTGTAGTTCCACCTGTTGTGAAGTGGGCGTTTACACTCCCATCATTTGTAGAAACATGAGGAGGTGATAGGATGATTGAGATGGTAATTGGTGTTGTCTTTGCGGCAATCGTCTTGGCCCTTCCCTACATCCATGAAAGGGTTGGAAAGATTGAGTTGGGTGTGTTTAAACTACCCAAGTTTTTGAAAAAGAAGGAGGTGGAGGAGAAGCTAAGAGAAATTGATGAGAAACTGGATGAAGTTGTCTCTGCTGGTGTAAGCAAAAAAGAGAGTGAGAAGGCAACTCCATTAGATGATGTGACAAAAACTGTTCAACTTGATGAGAATCTTCTCGAAGAGATGGAAACAGCCAGCAAAATAACAGCCAATTCAGAAATTTCTGAAGACACGCAGCTTCCTGATGTTCCAGACCTACCTGAGCTGAATTCAGACCTCGATATGGACTTTGAGGGTGAAATCAGCCTCACTGATGAGCACTTAGAGGAAAACGAGGATGTAGAGGAGGAGTATGAGGAAGAGGAGGAGATCGAGTTCGACGAAGAAGATGACCTGATTTCAAGCCTTGCAAAGGAAGTTGAGGTGAAGGAGGAGGAGGAAATTGACCTTTTGAGAGACCTCAAGGGGCAGAAGTTCTCTGCTGAGGAGCTTGAGAGAGAGCTACAGGAAGCAATTCAAAGGTTAAAAGCTTTGCCGAGCGTGAGATAGTGTGTTCTGAATTAGATTATCTGAAAAAACTGAATGAAATGTTATTCACCGCATTTACCTTTTCGAGCTACATATGGATATACAACAGTAGAGAAGAAATGATAAAGTTCTTTGCAGACATTGTTTTTGACAACGAACTCTGTACGGCTGTTGTAATCTCAGACAAAACTGGAGAATACTACCGCATGGATGAGGATGTCATGAGTTGCAAGTATCTCAACTATCAACCAAAGAGATTTGGTTTTGTAAATGTTAAAGAGTGCTCATGTAAAAATTTTAATCACAAATATCTTCTAACCATACCAATTTGTGAGAATTCTGCAGTATATTTATTTCTTACAGAAAACTATGAAGAGATCGTTCAAATTTTGAAGGATATGACCGTAGTGCTTTCAAGGGCAATTGAGCACTTTGAAAACAGAAAAGCAGTGGAGGGTATGGTAAAAAGACTTGAGGCGAATTTGGAGTACTTTCAATTTCTTGCAGATCGTCTGAGAAATCCCTTGGCAGTAATTCTTGGTGTTACAGAGCTTGAAAATGAAATTGGATTAGGTAAGGGGATTAAAATGATACGAGAGAGTGCTGAAAAAATGAAAAAAGTTCTTGATGACCTCGGAGATGCTGAAATTTCAACAAAAAGAGCTTATGAGAAGATACTTTCCTAATCGTTGGTGTAGACTCGTTAAACTTATAGCATAAATAAAATTTTTCAAGAAAACATTTTTCAAAATCTAATTTCACTTTTGAATTTTCTAATTAGGAATTTTACTTTATAGAGAAAATTTTATTTTTTATTTTCGACAAGCACTATCGGTGGTAATGAATGAATGAAGAGCTAAATCAACTTTTGTCGGTGTTAGGAAATGATGAGTCAGTAGTGAAGCTAAAGGCTCTCGTGGAAAAAGCAGCAAAGAGTGATTGCAAGGAAGAAAGAGAAAAAATTGAGATGTTGAAGGAACAGCTGACAGAGAAGGAAATGGAACTGGAAAGGATGAAGAAGTTCATAAATGAGCTTATAAGGCAGATTCCAAAACCAGCCTTTGTTCTGTTCTTAAACAGGCAGGGAGTTATAGAGCACATAAATGAGTATGCTGCCGAAGTCTACGGAGGAGACGTAGCGGATTTAGTGGGTAAAAGACCGTCTGAGATTGCAAAAAATCTTGCTGCAGGTGGAAAAACATTCGTAGAGCTGGCATTCGAGAACAAAATGAAAATTGAAGGAAAAGAGGGGTTCCTGGAAGTCAAAACCGGTAAATCAATGCCAATACTGACATCATGCGCACCGGTATACGTTGACGGAGAGTTCGCCGGGATGATAGACTTTTTCATAGACATAACGGAGCAGAAAAAGAAAGAAGAGGAGGTAAAGAGAGCATACGAGCTTGTAAAGGAAGTGTTCAAGAACTTGCCAACATACGTGCTGTTTGTTGATGAGAGTGGCGTCATAAAGTACGCGAACAACAACGCTGCAAAGCTGGCAGGTTTCGAGAGCGCCGATGAGCTTGTTGGATTCAAACCAGCAGACGTTGCGGTCGCTCATGAGGATTACGTCGAAAGGGCCAGAGAGCTTGTAAGAGCGATAAAGAACAGAGAGAAGGTCGAGAACATTGAGTTAAAGCTCATTCCAAAGAGTGGTGAAGCATTCATCGCTTCTGTGTCTGTTTATCCGGTGTATGTTAACGGGGAGTTTGCCGGATACATTGAAGTATTCTACGACATCAGCGATATGAAGAGAAAGGAGGATGAGCTCAAGAGTACTGTTGCGGAAATCGAGTCAATCATGAAGGGTATTCCAGATGCATTCTATGTTATTGACAGAGATCGTCGTATAATTAAATGGAGCAGACAGGCTGAAAAGCTGACGGGTTACACGGCAGATTATGCAGTTAGGAAGCGGGCTAAAGACCTGTTTGCACTTGACGATGACTGTCAGGTTTGCAGGGCAACCATTGAAGCCATGGAGGCTGGAGAGGCTGTGATGGATGTTGAAGCAACGATTAGAGTTGCAGATGGCAGTACTATTCCTGTTCTCGTTAATGTCTCTCCGAGATGGGTTGACGGTAAACTTGAAGGGGCTATCGTGTTCCTGAAGGATATAAGCGAGATCAAGAGGAAAGAAAGAGAGATGGCAGAGGTGATGGACAAAATACCAGTACCGACTTTTGTTGTGGATATTGAGCATAGAATAACGCACTGGAATAAGGCCGCTGAAGAGCTCACGGGTGTTAAAGCAGAAGAGCTTGTGGGGACTACAAATACTTGGTATCCCTTCTACGACTCTCAAAGACCAGTACTCGCAGATATAGTCCTCGACAATCCAGAAGATGCACACAGATACTACGACATTGTCAAAAAGCACCCGAGCCTCGAAGGAGCTTTTGTTGTTGAAACATGGATAGAACTGCCAAAAGTTGGAAAGAGGAGCTATGTAAGGGCTACAGCAGCACCAGTATATGATGAAAAGGGCAAAATCCTTGGAGTTGTTGAGACTATTGAAGACCTTACTGAGGTCAAGAAGAAAGAAAAAGAAGTTCAAGAGGTGTTAGATGGAGTTGGTGCACCTGTCATAAAAATAGACCCCGAGTTTACAATCCTTACTGCAAATCGTGCAGCAGAGGAAGTTCTTGGTATAGCAAAGGATCAAATTATCGGTAGAAAATGTTACGACCTCTTCAGAACTGAAAACTGCAGAACCGAAAAATGTGCTTGTGCAAGAGCGATGTCGGAGAAGGAGGCGATAAGTGCAGAGACTATCGCACGACCCGGAGGAAAAGAGATACCAATAATGTACGTTGGAACACCGCTTGTAGATGATAGCGGCAAAGTCACAGGTTGTGTTGAGTACGTAGTTGATTTGACGGAGATAAAAGAGAAAGAGAAAGAAATCGAAGAAATGCTTGCCTACACCGATAAATGCCTCAACATGCTCAGCAATGGGATTAGAGAACTGCAGGCTGGCAATCTAAGTGTCAGACTTGAGAAGATAAAGGATGACGAATTCGGGGAGACCTTCGACATCTTCAACGAATTCACAGAGAGGCTAAATGAAATTATAAGAAGTCTCGCTGAGGATATGAAGGAAACTGCCAACCAAGTGAGAGAGGCTCATGAAGCTGTAAATCAGATGAATGCAGGAATGCAGCAGATTAGCTCAGCCTCCCAGCAAATCGCCACGGGAAGTGAAAACCTTTCGAGGTTGGCTAACGCGTCAACTGCAGAGTTGAAGGCAGCTGAGCAAATTTTCAAAGAACTCAGTGTTAAATCCGAAGAATCTGCAAACTTCGCTTCTGAGGCAGCAGAAAACGCGACGATGGCAAGGAAAGAGGGGGCAAAGGCCCTTGAAATAATGAAAACTATTGTTGAAGAAGTAGAGAATGCTGCAAAGGTTGTGGAAACCTTAGAAGTCACGGTAAGGAACATAGGAAAAGTCACGGAAAGAATAAAGTCTATCGCAGACCAAACCAACCTCCTCGCTTTGAATGCGGCTATAGAGGCTGCAAGAGCAGGAGAGCACGGCAGAGGGTTTGCCGTTGTTGCCGATGAGGTGAGAAAGCTTGCAGAGGAGAGCAGGAAGAGCACTGAGGAGATAGATGAAATAGTCAGGAATGTCCAAGAGGAGACGAAGAAGGTTATAGAGGCTACGAGAAAAGTTAAGGAGAGTAGTCTGCAGGGAAGTGAGGGTATAGAGAATGCCTTAGCCAGGGCTGGGGAAATAGCCGAATCTGTTAACAGGATAAATGAGATGCTGAAACAGGTTGCAGAAAGCGTTGAGGTAGGATTCGGCAAGATAGAGCAACTGGCGAGAAACTTCGAAGAGGTCGCATCTACAGCAGAAGAGAACGCTGCAAGCAGCGAAGAAACTTCTGCTGCAATAGAGGAGCAGACGGCAGCGGTGCAGCAGGTCAGCATGGTAATGGAGAGGATGAACAAAATCGCAACAGAAACACTTCAGATAATCTTGGAGAACTTTAAGGTGTTTGACTCTGAAGGGGTGGATGTGTCGGAGAGCTATGCAGAGACAATGGCGAATGGTGGAGATAGAGTTGATGGAAAATAATTTTCCCCTTTTTATGAGGTGATACACCATGCAGGGCGAGTCCGTTCAGATAAGGGGAGGTGATACGGTTCAGGTAATAGTGTTCAATCTTGGAGATGAGAGATACGGTGTGGATATATCTCAGGTGAGGGAGATCATTCGTCCCTCTCAGATAACCAGAATCCCCAACGCTCCAGATTATGTTGAAGGTGTGATCAATCTCAGAGGGCAAATCACAACAATCATCAACCTCCGAAAGCGCTTCGGAATGGAGTCAAAGCCGATTGACAACAATACAAGAATTATCGTGGTAGAGTTCGATAATGCTGTAATTGGGATGATGGTGGATACAGTTAATGAAGTCAAGTATCTTTCTACAGCAGACATCGAGGATTTGCCGAGTATAATAACCGCCAGGGAGGAGGCAAAGTTCCTCAAAGGAGTGGGGAAGCTTCCTGATGGGCTGCTGATAATGATAGATCTGAATAAGGTTTTGAGTGAGGACGAGGTGGAGAGATTCAGGGGATAGTGGTAGGTTATGAGCAACAAAGTCCTGAAACTGCCAGTAGAGTACTTTGATGGCGGGTGGAGAGGGGGCGAGGCGGTAATAACTGAGAATGCAATATCCTTTGCAGGCTTGACGGTTCCCTTCAAAGAGATACAGGACTTAGAGAAACTTACTTACGAGGGGAAAACAGTTGTCAGAATAAAGAAAGATAACCAAAATTATTACATCAACTTCGGGAAAAAACAGGATCAGATTTTCAGATATCTGGCTTTCAACCTAAAATCGGATAGGTTTGCAGTATACTTTCTTTCCCCAGCCACCCGTGGTGGTGTAGTTGTCAAGGATACCAAGTGGGATAAGGGATATCTGAGCATCACTGACGAGGCTCTGTGGTTTCTCTCACCTTCAAAGCAGATCAGAATCGCTATCCAGAATCTGGGCTCTGTCGGGAAGGACGTAAGGACTGTAGGAAAAAAGCAGAGGGTCGTGCTGGTTCTAACGCATGTTGAGAACGGAGAGGTCATAACGAGCTTTGTTCTTTGTCCAGAAACAACCCTTGAGATGCTGGAGAACTACATCCAGAACATTATTGAGAGCCAGAAGCCCAAGGATAAGTTGTCAGAACTCGAAGAGCAAATTCTGACAATGGTCTACACAGGAGTTGACTCTGTTGGAGTCGAGTCTATCTTGGGTATCACTACTGAGGAGCTGAACGAGTTGTATGACAAGCTCGTCAATATGGGTTTGGCGAGAGTTGTGAAAATAAGGAAGGAGATTGAGCTCACACCAAGGGGTGTGGCTCTTGTGAATGACATTATGAAAAAGGCCGCGGGGTGATGGGTATGCCGAAGGTTTTGATTGTGGATGATACGGCATTTATGAGGAAGCTTTTGAGGAACATCTTGTTTTCGGGAGGTTTTGATATAGTGGGTGAGGCTGAGAATGGAAAGCAGGCAGTTGAGCTTTACAAACAGCTTAAGCCGGACATAGTAACCATGGACATTGTGATGCCAGAAATGAACGGCATTGAGGCACTAAAGGAGATAAAGAAGATGGATCCTAATGCGAAGGTTGTGATGTGCACCGCTGTAGGACAAGAACAGATGGTGAAGGCGGCAATCAAACTTGGGGCGAGAGGATACATAGTAAAGCCATTTCAGGCTCCGAAGGTGATTGAGGAACTCAAGAAGGTTGCTGGATTGAACTAACCATGAGGGTTCTTGTAGTTGATGACTCGGCTTTGGTCAGGATGGCAGTCAGCGATATATTGACCAAAGCAGGGATAGAGGTAGTTGGTACCGCAAAGAACGGAAAGGAAGCTGTTGAGAAAACTTTGAAGCTGAATCCTGATGTTATAACCTTAGACATAATGATGCCAGTGATGGATGGACTTACAGCCTTGAAAATGATAATGGAAAGGAAACCCACACCAGTCATAATGCTCAGCACTCTTACAACTGAGGGAGCAAGAGAGACGCTCGAAGCGTTGAAACTCGGTGCCGTTGATTTCATTACAAAGCCAAGTGGTTCACTCGTCGACCTTTCGTCTATTGAAAAAGAACTCGTGACCAAAGTCAAGATAGTTGCAGGGACATCTCCAAACCTCATGCGGATTCAAAATCTCAAGAAGCTGAAGCTTGATGTCGTGAGAGGTAGTTGGGGGGCAAAGACAAAGGATGTCTGCGTTTTAATAGGCTCGTCCACTGGCGGACCTTCAGCCTTGGAAATGATAATCCCCAGGCTGCCTGCAGACATTCCAGCACCGGTCTTCGTCATTCAACACATGCCTCCTGGGTTCACTCAGCAACTTGCGGAGAGACTTAACTCCATTTCTGAGGTCGAGGTTAAGGAGGCCGAAAACAATGAGAGAGTGAAGGATGGCATAGTTTACATAGCTCCCGGTGGATATCACATGAAAGTTAGAAGAGCAGCAGATGTTGTTAGAATCAAAATTGTCGATGGCATGCCTGTCAACGCTGTAAAGCCATCCGTAGATGTTACAGCCGAGTCGGTTGTTGAATCCTATGGTGGTAATGTCGTAGGAGCAATTCTAACAGGAATGGGAGAGGATGGAGCATATGGAATGAAGAGGATCAAAGACTTTGGTGGACTTACGATAGCGAGCAGCGAAGACACATGCGTCGTTTTCGGTATGCCAAAGGCGGCAATTGAGCTTGGTGGAGTAACATCAGTTAAGCCCGTTTTTGAGATAGCTGAGGAAATTGTGAGATTTCTGGAGGTGAAGCTGAATGAACGGTGATATGGAGGAGTACAAGCAGGAGTTCATTCAAGAAGCGAGGGAGTATCTTGATGTAATGAATCAGAACTTCATTAAACTTGAGAGAGGCGACAATGAAGCAATAAACGAAATTTTCAGAGTAGCACATACAATCAAAGGCATGGCAGGATTTATGGGCTACAAGAACCTCGAAAATCTCTGCCATAAGCTTGAGAGTGCGATGGGGAAGGTGAGGGAGGGAGAGCTTGAGGTTACCAGCGAACTGGTTGATGTAATGCTCAAAGCTGTTGATGCCGTTGAAGAGATGATTGACAAGATCGAGGATGAGGACAGCGATGATGTTGACATTTTTGACATTATTTCCTCTCTAAGCGATTTTGTTCAAGCTAAGGATGAGGAGAGTATAGTTGAAATTAAGAATGAAGATGTGAAGGATGCGAATGTCAGAGTTGACGTTTATCTCACTCAGGATTGCGTGATGAAAGGCGTAAGAGCAGCCTTAGTTATCGAAACTTTAAGTGAAATTTCAGAGGTTGTTGGAGTAATCCCGCATGAAGATGACATGGAAAGTGAGGATTTTGACGGACATTTTGCTGTGTACCTCAAAACTTCTGATGTAAAGAGCATTGAAGAAACTATGAGCCGAATAGCCGAAATTGATAGATTCGAAGTCTCTACGATTGAAGATAGAAAGGATGAAACTAAGATCAGGATAAGTGAGGTCGAGAATGTTGAAGAAAGAAGGGAGGAAGAGAGCGAAGAAGGGAGTAAAAAAGAGGATAACAGAATTAGAAAGAAGAAAGATAGGAAGTTGGAGAGCATAAGAGTGAACATAGCTCAGCTTGATACCATAATGAACCTCGTTGGTGAGCTTGTCATAAGCAAGGGAAGACTTTTGCAAATCGCAAGTGAATACGACATTCCTGAACTAAAAGAGGCCGTATCTATTATGGATAAATCCATCACGAGCCTTCAGGACGAGATAATGCAGATAAGAATGGTGAAGGTTGAGAGAGTTTTCAACAAATTCCCGAGGATGGTTAGAGACTTGGCAAGGAAGCTCGGCAAGAAGGTTGAGTTTGTGATGGAAGGTCTTGACACAGAGCTTGACAGAACAGTTCTCGATGAAATCAGTGACCCACTCGTTCATCTTGTGAGAAATGCAGTTGATCATGGCATAGAAACTCCTGAAGAAAGAGTTGCAGCAGGAAAGAGCGAAACTGGAAGAATAAGGCTTGCTGCTTGGAGAGAGAAGAACAATATTATAATTGAGCTTGAAGATGACGGAAAGGGCTTGGATGTGGAGAAGATCAAGCAGAAAGCAATAGAAAGAGGTATAGTAACTCAAACTGAGGCAGATTCGATGAGCGAGGATGAACTCAAGATGCTGATATTCGCTCCAGGATTCTCGACAAAGGATGAGGCTACGGAAATTTCGGGAAGAGGGGTTGGGATGGATGTAGTCAAAACAACAGTTGAAAGACTGGGAGGAAGTGTGAGGATAAGCTCAAAGAAGGGAGTAGGAACGAGAATAAGGATACACCTGCCACCAACGGTTGCTATAATTAAATCGTTGCTCGTTAAGGTCGGATACGAGACGTATGCCATACCAATTTCAAGTGTCGTTGAAGCTCTTTATGTTACAGAGGACAACTGGAAGGTAATCCATGGAAATCCATTTTTAATCGTTCGTGGAAAGCTCGTTCCGGCATTCAAGCTAAGAGAACTTTTCAATATTATGAACGGGAAGCCAGAGAGAGAAGTTGGAATAATTGTTGAGAAGGAGGGGGAGAAGTATGCCTTAATAGCAGATACAATTGCTGAACAGCAGGAGATAGTAATTAAGCCTCTAACAGGGCATTTAGCCAAGGTTAGAGGGTTTAGTGGTGTGACAATTCTTGGAGATGGGAAGGTTGTGCCCATTATTGATATTTCGAGTTTGTTAGGAGGTGATAGGCTTGCATAGTATTGAGAATTTGAGCGAAATAGAACTTGACGCCCTTAGGGAGCTGGGAAATATAGGTGTTGGGAAAGCTGCAACGTCCCTCTCACAAATGCTCGGCAGAATCATTGAAATGTCTGTGCCAGTGGTCAAAGTGGTTAAAGTTCAGGAACTTCACAACGTGATTGATGTGGACAAGATAGTTGCAGGGGTTGTTACAGCCCTTGATGATGTCGAAGATGGGCAGGCGGGATTTCTATACATCAACTTTCCAGAGCAATCTTCGCTCAAGCTTGCGGAGGCTCTTCTTGGAGATACGAGCGATGAGGAGATGGTTGACTCAACACTGATGGAGATAGGAAATATTCTTTCATCAGCTTTCTGCGATGCTACGGCTGAGATGCTGGAAAAAATTCTGATTCCAACTCCACCGAGTTTCGCAAAAGATATCGCAATTGCTGTCATAGATGCAATAGTTTCCCAGCTTGCTGAGAAAAGTGACTATGTCGTGGTTTTTGAAACGAAGCTTGAAGACAGCGAGAATGAGATTGAAATTCTCGTGATGCTATTTCCAAATGAGAAATTCGTGGAATACATCTTTCAACTCCTCGGAATGGTGGAATGATGCGAAATGAGATGTTAGTGGGCATCGGTGAATTCAGGGTGGCTAAGGGGGCGGTGCTGAAAACTGTAGGGCTTGGTTCTTGTATAGGTATTGCCCTCTATGATCCAGCAGTGAAGGTAGGGGGGCTTGCCCATGTAATGCTCCCTCAATCCAATGGAACCAAAAGAAGTGCAAAGTATGCTGATCATGCTGTTGAGATGATGATTGAAGCTATGGAGAGGCTTGGAGGAAAAAGAGACAGAGTGATTGCGAAGATGGCCGGAGGAGCGCAGCTATTCAAACACATGACAATGGACATGTTGAGGATTGGCGACAGAAATGTGGAGGCTATCAGTTCGATACTGGATGACTTTGGGATACGGCTGGTTTCAAAAGATATAGGAGGGGATCAGGGCAGAACCGTCTATTTTTTTACGAGCGATGGGAGGATGCTGGTTAGATATAGCAGAGGTGGTGAACTGTGGATTTAGCTTTCAAAAGTCTGATTGATCTTGTGAGCAGAGAATCAGGGATAGACCTAACAAAATACAGAGAGGGATACCTCAGAAGACGAATCGAGTTAAGGATGAGGATGCTCGGCTTAAGAGATTATGGAGAGTATCTCAAGATACTTAGGAACGATGGAGATGGAGAGATTCAAAAGCTTGTGAATACAATAACGATAAACGTCACGGAGTTTATGAGGGACAAAACACCCTTTGAGTTCTTAATGAAGAATATACTGCCAGAGATAGCAAGCAGAAAAAAGAGGGTTAAGAGCAACATAGTTCGTTTCTGGAGTGCTGGATGTTCGTGTGGTGAAGAACCATATAGTATAGCTATATGTGCTCTTGAAGTTCTGGGGGAGAAGTGGCTTATCTCCATCTACGCCACAGACATTGATGATACTTGTCTTGAGATGGCGAGGGGTGGGTTTTACAGACCTGTTCAGCTTAAAAATCTGAGCAAGATGCTTATCAACAAGTACTTTGATAAAGAAGGAGATGGATATCGGGTAAAGAATTTTCTGAAGAAGCATATCAGATTCAAAAAACACGATTTAACAACAGAAGGTCCGGTGTCAAAGTATCTGGATGTAGTTTTCTGTCGAAACGTGATGATCTATTTCAGTGAGCAGCAAAAGGCAAAGGTTGTCAATGACTTTTACAACGCCCTTGTTGAAGGAGGATACTTGATAATAGGTAAAAGTGAAACTCTTCCCGCTGGATTTAAGGATAAATTCGAGTGCGTGAATTTAAGAGAGAAAATTTATAAAAAAATTTGAATTGATATTTTTTGTTATACTACCATATAATGCAAAACTTGCCATATCTCTCAATTTCCAAAAATTATGCAGACGTCCAGAGTAAAAAAAGCTAAACTAAAAAATTAATTCATCAAGGTGCAAAACTGGATACCCCTCTTTTTTCAGTTTGTTTGATATAGACCTGTCGGCCGTTACGTAAACATCTCCCAATGAGAGAGCAAGAATAACGCAAGTCGCAGATGAAAAATTTAAGTTCAGTGCTTTGGAAAGTTCGACAGCTTTTGAAAGCTGATCAGAATTCATTTTTGTCGTTATGTGATCCAGAAATCTGAGGGTGAGTGGCAACAATTCTTGAAGAATTTCAGAGCCCATGTCCTCTTTTTTGATGAGACTATCACATACTTCGAATTTGACAGCTTCAGATGTTCTGAGTCTAATTTCTCCGCTTGTCACTTTTTCCATGATATTCTGATAAATATCACTACCAAACAAAATTTCAACGACAGCGGATGCATCAACTATCATGTTTTACCTCCAGGACGAATTTTTAAAGCCTCGATTTCTGACAAAATAGCCCTCATTTCTTCAAGCCTAAGCTTTTCCTCTATTTTTTTCCTCAGATACTCACTCCAATTAATGTTTATCTTGTCCATTTCTGATTTAAGGTATTCAGGAATCCTGAAGGAGATTATCACATCCTTTCTTTCCTTGTTCATGTCAATTTATTCTCCGGATTTTTTAAATGTTTTTGTTTATACATAACGAATTACTTTTCGAAATGCATCAAAGTAAAATTTATGACCTTTGTAGTAAATACAAATTAGTACGACAAGCAGAGATGATCGAAATGATGGGGGTGAGTGAACTCAATGGAAAGATGGATGTGTATAAAACGGTAACCCATCCCGGTTCGCTTAAGATTCTTGTAATCTTACGTAAAACTCCGGCTGGTTTCAGTGAGCTGATGTTCGAGTCGAGGCTCAGTCCGAGCGTCCTTAGCAAATTGCTGAAATCTTTGGCCAGCTACAATATCATCGAAAAAGAAAATAATAACTATGCTCTGACACCGAAGGGTGATCGGATACTGCGTATTCTATTGGAAGTATTAAATGAACTTCAGGATGTGGAGGAGGGCTGAAGCTCTGAGTATACAGGAACAGTATCTCAAAAAAGAATTTCAAATGAGAGGAAAAGGGTTTTATGTGATTTGGGATGCCAACCCCAACAATGTTGCTGGTTGATCCAAAAGAGGTGATAGAGAAAATTCCTGCACTCGTGTCCGTAGTAAATTCGAAGGGTGAGATCGTCTACTCTAACAAAACATCTGAAGAGGGTAAAAAAGAAAATTTTTTTGAGTATATTCACCCTGAAGACAGAAACAAAGCCTATAACTGGATTCACAGAATTTTCAGAGAAAAGATGAACAATACATTGCTTGTAAGAGCTATAACGGAGGATGAACAGTTCGTGTGGATGGAAATGAGGGGCATATATGTTGAAATAAATAGTGAACCTTACTGTATTATCCTCTGCATTGACGTGAGTGACAGAATTGAAGTTCAAAGAAAAAGCGACTCTCTTGTTGAATACCTGAAGTTCCTGAACAGCACATTGAGACACGATATTTCGAACACTTTGACAAGGATTCATCTTTTTGCGGAACTTCTTGAGGAAGAATACAATCCAAAAATAGTTGAGAAGATAAAAGAAAGCGTTCATAGCGGAATCTCACTTATCAGAAAAATGAAAGAGCTTGAGTCGTCCGCAAACGAGGCTAAAAAGTCTTACAGCATAAAAAAGGTTGTTGAAGAGGTTGCTAAAAGCTTCAATCTGTCTGTGAAAGTTGAAGGGGACGCAAGGATTCTGGCGAATGAAGGTATTTACAGTGTTTTCGAAAATCTTTTCGGAAATGCTTTAAAGCATGGAAATGCCAGTGAGATTAGAGTTTGCATTTCAGAGGATGGCAAAAACGTTGTGGTAAGGTTGGAAGACAATGGAAGGGGTATTTCAGAAGAAATTATCGGCAAGATTTTCGATAAAGGATTTACAACAGGAGCGGGCAGTGGACTTGGACTTTACATCGTGAGGAAGATAGTTGAGAGCTACAATGGAGAGATATGGACTGAAAAGAGTGAGAACGGAGCAGTATTTGTTTTAAAATTCCCTGCTATTGATTCGTGGAAACTACAGAGTAACGGTAGAGTACTTTTCAAAGACATGCAGTTGTGAAATTATCCTTTTCGAATTTTTCCCCGATATTTTTCATAAGAATTATATTATTAAACGAAAAAGATATACTGATGGCTCAATGACAGTTATCTATGAGCAGCGTGGTTGAGCCATCGGAGGTAGGGATTGAAGAAGGGGTGTTTAGGGAGCTGGCTGGAGCGATTTCAAGACTTAAGAGAGGAGATTTCAGTGTAAAACTTCCAGCAGAGAAGTATAGCGGAGACATTGCAGCGACGTTCGAGGAATTTAACTCCTTCATTGATGACATGAGGTCACTGTTTGCGGAGATTCTGAGGGTTAGTGGTGAGGCTGCAAAAGGGAATCTGAATGTCAAGGCAAGCGTTGCTGCCTATGGAGAGTATGCAAAGCTCGTGGAAAACATAAACAGCCTGACGGATGCGATTGTGCTACCCATAAGAGAGGGGATAGAGGTCGTGAAGAGCTACGCTAAAGGTGACTTCACGAGAGAAGTCAGAAAAGACGTGAAGATGGAAGGAGAGTTTGCAGCTTTCAGAGACGCACTCGTCGAACTGAGAGAGAGCATGCGAAACTTCATCATTGAAATGAGACGCATTGGAGAGGAGAACTCAACTGGAATGAAACAGATCAAGGAAGCGGTAGACCAGATAAACGCAGGAATGGAGCAGATAAGTGCAGCATCGCAGCAGATGGCTCAAGGGGCTGCAAATCTTTCAAGAATAGCGAATGATACTGCTGCTGAAGCGAAGAACGTGGTGGAGAATATCAAGAAGCTTACGGATGAGGCAAAGATATCTGCAGAGTTTGCGAAAAAAGCTGTTGAAAATGCGGAACTTGCTGAGGAGGAAGGGAGGCGTGCACAGAATAGTATGGAAGAGATAATCAGGGAGATGAATGCCGTGGCTGAGATTGTGAAAGAGCTGGATGCTGCAGTAAAGAATATAGACAAAGTTTCGGAGAAGATAAAGACCATCGCAGACCAAACCAACCTCCTCGCTTTGAATGCGGCTATAGAGGCTGCAAGAGCAGGAGAGCACGGCAGAGGGTTTGCCGTTGTTGCCGATGAGGTGAGAAAGCTTGCAGAGGAGAGCAGGAAGAGCACTGAGGAGATAAACGAGATCGTGAAGATGGTTCTCTCCGAAACTCAAAAGGTTACTGACGCTACACAGCGTGCCTACGAACAGTCTGAGACTGGCTCTAAGGAAGTGCTCTCAGCTCTGGAGAGAAGTGCCGAAATTGGAAAGATGGTCAGGGAAATTGGGGACAGGTTGGCAGTAATCGTCAAGCAGGCTGATGAGGGATATGCGAGGGTTGAACAGATAGCAAGGAACATTGATGAGGTAGCTTCAACTGCCGAAGAGTCTGCAGCATCAGCAGAGGAAACCTCTGCAGCAATTGAAGAGCAGACCGCAGCAGTCCAAGAAATCACTGCAAGTGTGGAGCAGACCGCGAGTTCAGCGGAGCAGACACTTAAGATAATTGAGGACAGCTTTAAAATATGAGTGAGAGAGTTATGAATGTGGAAGCAAACTCGACACTCCAGTTAGTAATCTTCAACCTCGGCAACGAGAGATACGGAGTTGAAACATCTCAGGTCAAGGAGATAATCAGGGTTGAGGAGATAACAGCCATACCAAACGCTCCAGACTTCATAGAGGGGGTCATAAACCTGAGAGGGCAGATAACGACCATAATCAACCTGAGAAAGCGCTTCGGAATGGAGCCAAAGCCCATAGACAACGACACGCGAATAATAGTGTTTGAGCACAGCGGGAGCACAATAGGCATGATGGTTGATACTGTGACGGAGGTGAAATATCTTTCGAAGGAAAACATAGATGGACTTCCAGAGATTATCACATCAAGAACGGAATCGAAATTCCTCAGAGGTGTTGGGAAACTACCAGATGGACTGCTAATCCTGATTGATTTGGGTAAGGTGCTGAGTGAGGAAGAGCTACCAGTGACTGGTTAGTATTTTTTATTACGGATTTCAGATCAGTGTATAAACTGCTTTTGAATATCATCAGATCGAAATTCACCAATTTTTATTTTATAAAAATGATATTTTGAATCGAGCATGTCAAAAGTAACATGGGGTTGCAGGTGACTACGAAAGTTTATGGAGTATAGAGAACTAATATTGCAAAAGTTCCACTAATTTTTGGAGAGTATAGAGGAGTTCTTCACCTTTCTCAGTGAGGACATACTTATTATCGTCTTTTAAGATGAAGTTCCATTTTAATAGGGGATTCAAAATCTTGCTGAGAACGCTTGGACTGCACTTTGAGTTGAACATAAGCTCTGTAAAATTCATGTGGCCATTCTTTAAGACGTATAAGATGTTCAAAGCTTTCGGATGTGTTACAGCCTTGTATATCTCCAGCTTGTCGTTGATTTTACTTTTCGCGAGACTCACCGAGACTCAAAATCAGATAAGTTTTATTAGGATTGTGCTTCAAACAAAAGACCTCTCTCTCCTCTGTAACATTCTCACCGCTCCAATTTTGACGAGCTCTACAGCATTTGCAATCTCAAACAAGTCATCTTTGTTTTTACTCCTTATTCTGAGCTTTCTACCAAAATCTGTGAACATCTCGAGTAAATACGATCTTGTGATAAACCACCAGTAGATCAGTAAAAGAGATACCAGAAGAAATAAAGTGGGGAGTATGAAGTATAATAAAGCAGATAAAAACGTTTGAATTCCAAACTCGATTCCCAGGACATACATCAGAAGAGATGCAATGAAAAATATACTTCCTGCAGACAAATACCCCCATCGGTTCTCCTTCTTTATTTCAAGCATCTGGATTGATGGAATGTCAACAAGCTTGAAATTCCCAGTGCCAAGAAACATAACTTTACTCTCTGTTATCTTGACGTTCCCCTTTTTCACTCTCAAATCGTCATCAATCTCATATACCTCGCTCTCGAATAAAATTTTCTCTGGCATTGCTATTTCCATAGAGAGTGTAGGATAGAGAAAATAAAAGAATTTTCTCACAAAATTGTAATTTTCAAAATAGGATTCAAAATGTTTAAAATATTGCAGGAGTAATTTGTTGTGGAGGTGTTAAGATGAAAATAACTTGGTTGGGACATGCGGCCTTTCTGCTGGAGGGTAGCATGAAGGTTTTGATTGACCCGTTCCTCACAGGAAACCCAAACGCTCCGGTAAAGCCAGAAGATGTGAAGGTGGATTACATCGTGGTGACGCATGGCCACGGAGACCATCTTGGAGATGCGGTAGAGATAGCAAAGAAGAATGAGGCTCCAGTGATGTGTATTCATGAGCTCTCGAGGATTCTCGCAAAAAAGGATATAGAAACTTTTGGTATGAATATTGGTGGTACTTTGAGGACGGGGAGTGTAGCTGTCACACTGGTTCCTGCATGGCACTCTGCAGACGTTGAGGATGAGCACGGGAATATAATCAGTGCTGGCATGTCCGCTGGTGTTGTTGTTTCAATGGATGGTGTTAGAGTTTACCACACGGGCGACACTGACGTATTTCTGGACATGCAGTTAATCGGTGAGCTTCACAAGCCCGATGTGATGCTCGTACCAATAGGCGATTACTATACAATGGGTATAGCTGGGGCGGTGAAGGCTCTGGAACTTGTCAGGCCTAAGGTGGCAATCCCAATGCACTACAACACGTTCCCGCTAATTGAGAAAGACCCGGAGGATTTCAGGAAGGCTGTTAAGGCTAAAGGACTCAATGTGGAGGTAGTAATACTCAATCCGGGAGAGAGCTATGAGATAAACCCTTAAATTTTTTGTCTTGTTTTTAAAGTCCTTGAGTAAAGATTAATTATGTTTTTTTACATTAGGTTCATGGAGTTGAGGGAGAAGGTTGCGATTGTTACAGGCTCTTCAAGGGGATTGGGAAGGGCGATAGCCCTGAGTTTTGCAGAGAAGGGTGTGAAGGTGGTCGTGAATTACAATTCTAACGAGAAGGCTGCTGAGGAAACTGTTAGGAAAATAGAGGGGATGGGAGGTAATGCCATAAAAGTGAAGGCAGATGTGAGGAGAAGGAATGAAGTGAGGAAGATGGTAGAGCTTGCTGTGGAGGAATTCGGTAGCATTGACATTCTCGTCAACAACGCGGGAGTGTCAGGTAAATTTAGAAGTATTAGAGATATCACCGACGACGACTGGAAAAATGTGATTGACATAAATCTCACTGGTGCTTTCATCGTTACGCAGGAAGTGCTCCGTTACATGGAAAAAGGAAAGATCATAAACATCTCTTCGGTTGCCGGGAGAATGGGGGGCGTCATTGGAGCTCATTACGCAGCTTCAAAGGCTGGATTGATAGGTTTCACGTTCTCACTGGCAAGGGAGCTTGCCCCTGATATTCTTGTGAACGCAATTGCTCCTGGCCCAATAGATACTGAAATCATTGATCAGCAGACCAAAGACACGCTTGCAAGGATAATTCCGCTCGGAAGGATAGCAACTCCAGAAGAGATTGCCCATGCAGTGATATTTGTAGCCGAAAACGATTATCTGACGGGGAGCGTGATTGACATAAATGGTGGTAGACACATGTTATAATTTTTATACGATTTTTATACGAACAAGCTAACCTCGACCTCCCTGAACTTCCTGTAATGCTTCACTATCGTCCTGCCATCTATGAACGGAATTCCCTTCTCCTCCGCATACTCTATTGCCTTCTCCTTCGTCAACGCTCTTCCAGTCTCAGCATCCAGCATTTCGCATATCGCAACTGCAGGTGCTATGCCCGCCATCTCTGCCAGAGCAACGCTGAGCTCAGTCTGACCAACTCTCTCGTAAGTTAAGCCGTCTGCTGCTCTCAGCAAAGCCACGTGCCCCGGACTCCTGAATTCACTGCCGAAGTCAACTTTTTTACCCATCATGACTTCATCAACCACTTCTCCCACTCTTCTGATTGTCAGCGCCCTGTCAACGTCGGTGATGCCTGTAAAGGTATCCCTGTGGTTGACCCAGAGAGAGAAGGAACTTCTTGAATCGTATTTTATGTCGTCAGCATCAGCTATCCTCCTTATCTGGGGCATTTTCTCACTCGCCACTCTGAGAACATCGTGCATGAAAGGCAGACCGAGCCTTTCAGCTGCTGCCGGATGGATGGCGACACATATCAGCCCACCACCGTCAATCCTCATCATGGCAACCTCATCTTTTCCCACATGGATTGCAGGAATTGCTATATCCGTCTCCCCTTCCCTGTCATCGAAGTCGTAAATGAGCACAGGGGAGCCACCTCTAAAAGCCTTAAGCGACTCATCAAAATCCAGTATCATACCAGCACCTCCACTTCAACAGTATCTCCGTCTTTCAAGCCGAGTTTTTCCCTCAGTTTTACGGGAGCGATTATCTCAAGGATTTCGGATGGGTAGTGTGTCCTCTTAGGTATAACAACCGCCCCCTCCACACCATCAACCCTACATTTGAATGCCTTAACCTCTCCAAAAGTTCTGTCCTCGGTTGAAAAGCCCTCAATTAAGATGCCCGGCTCCTCGTCAAGTCTTCTCCGGAAATACATCTCTTCCTTGGGGATTTTTAGGTTTAAGGTTCCCGGATAGGGGTCGAAGCCGAGTTTTTCTTTAAACTGTCTCTTGTATCCATTTAGGGAGACGTAGTATCTGCCCTCTCCAACACCGCTGAAAACCTCTCCCCTAATCTTTATGCTCTCTTCACCCTCGAAAATTTTTTTGTAGTCCATGTATTCCCTATAGAGCGTCTGTTTCCCCTTCTCCGTAATAACGACGAACTGTCCGTCCTTGGTCAAGGTTCGGTCTATCAGACCTTCCTCCTCCAGTTCCTTGAGTCTTCTTGCAGCAGTCTGCAAACTCTGACCGATTTTCTCAGCCAGCTCCTTTGAGCTTATCTTCACAACCTTTCTTGAGGCATTCATCAGGGCAAGAGACTTCAGAACCTCCAGCATTTCTCTCAAATTTGAGAAGCATCTCAGAAAATATAAAGTTTTTTATGCTTGGTTAATTGTGTTGAATTATTTCACTTAGGTGATAGATGATGGGTTGAAGTGTTTTTATGCTAAAGCAAGAAATGTATAACATCTGATATCAAACCACAAGATTTTTATGTTTTGACATAACATAGAAAATACGTAGAAAAATGGAGGTGGAGGTATGTGGAAGTGTGCAATTCTGCTGTTGGTAGTAGCCATACTTCCATCGGCGGCATATAGCTATTCCATAACAAATATTGAGGACTACACGTCGTTAGACGATCTAACGCCTTTTGGAACGCAGATTGCAGAGAAAGTTCAATACTGGCTGGGGACTAAAGATGGGTGGATGCAGAAATTCTACCATAAGGATTCGTCAGTTGATAGAGAAGATTTTGGAACTCTTGACTCCGGTTGGCAGGGACTGGATGAGTCCGACTTCCACTGGCATGTAGGCCATGGGCTGCATGGATCACTGAATGATGGAGACATTGCTCTCTACGACTACTCTACCTGGAACCCTGGTAGAAAAGTTGATTCATGGATGGTAGAAAGAAAGTGGGATCTAAATAACGAATGGGTTGTTTTTCAGAGTTGTTATGTACTGGATGGACCCTAACTGGGCGGCAGCCTTGAAATATTCTCATATGCTCTTGGGTTTCGAAACGGTGACATACATCGATCCGGATCTCCCAGAGAAGTTTTTCGAGTATGCGATAAACAAAAACTGGAAGATCTTCGATGCTTACAAAAAGGCAACAATTGAGACATTTGGAAGTGACGTTGAAGCTGCCGTATATATTGACGCAAGAGAACAGATAAACGACCACCTGTGGGGTCATGGATACGTGGCGCCGGACGAGTACCCAGATGACAATTACGTTTACCACTACCATTGGGGGTGTGAGTGAGGGGGAGGTTGTATGAAAAGAGGAATTATTCTTCTGTTAATTCTGCTGGTTGGACTGACGGCAGTCATTCTGAGAGTGCCAAATGCCGCTTTTGGAAACTCTGTCATTCTTGGTCCAATTGGTGAAATAGAGCTCAAAACAACACTACCGGACTCTCCAACAGAGGTAAATCTTTACAGAGTGGTCGGTGATGAAAGCATTGAGGGAATTGGAAACACTTATCCAGACTACGGCAAAGTCAGGTACAACCTGCCATCAGAGGCGGATGCCGTGAAGTTTGCAATAAAGGCGCTGGAGCGATATGGAGGTTTGCCGGAAGATGCTGTGTTATCAAAAGTTCAAACTGAGTATGCTGAAGTCATTGACACGGATACTGGAAAGGTCGTCGATAGGGAACCGACTCTCATAAGAGTCACTTTTAAGAGATGCATAAATGGGATGCCGGTCATCGGACCGGGCGGAAAGATAGTCATTTATATCGGTGATAACGGTGAAGTCGTCGATCTCACTAAAATTTGGAGAAAATTAGAGTATGCTGGAAAAGTGAAGATAATTCCGGCTAAGGAAGCTTTCGAGAAGTTGGTAAAAGGAGAAGTTATGATGAAACCGATGGGAAGGCTGAAACTGAAAGTCACGGATGTTGAAATGGGTTATTATGCTGCTGGTTTCGGGAAAAAGCAGGAGTACTATACTCCCGTCTGGATCTTCCACTGCAAGGATCACCTTGGGAACAATGTGACCCTTGCTGTTAAGGCTGCTGGTGGAGAAGACTTTTAACGCTCAAAAATCAAATTTTTTTGTGAAAGCAAGGATTGAGCTATACGCAACCCTCAGAGAAAAATATGGAAAGTCGGTCGAGGTTGAGTGTGACGGCACCCTGAAGGGGGCCTTTCTTGCTGCATCGAAAAAATTGGGTGAGGATTTTTTGAAAGAGGTTTTTGACGAAGAAGGCAACTTTAGAGATGACAGAATCATTACCGTAAATGGCAGAAATATTAAGGACGAGATTATTGAAAAATTACCGGAGAATGCGAGAATAGCAGTTTTCCCACCAGTAGCGGGTGGATTATGAAATTTGAGAAAATTCAGATTGAGCCAACAACTTATTGCAACCTCAACTGCGAGTACTGTCACCGCAAATCTGTGCCGGAAGTGGATATGCAGGATGACATTTTTGAGAAACTGGCTGGAGCTGCGGAAGAGTACGTGATATACGGTTATGGGGAACCTCTGCTTTTTCCGGAAGTTGAGAGAAAAATTGAGGAATTGGGTGGAAGGATTGTAATAAGCACGAATGGTATGCTTGAACTTGATGGAAATGTTATAGAGCTTGCAGACAGGGTTGGGGTTTCCATAGACGTTGACGACAGCTTTAGAAAGGGATTGAAGGTTGAAAGTGCTTTAAAGAATCTGGAAAAACTTGGAGATAAAGGATTTGCAGATGTGGTCGTTACTGCGGGGAATTTACACAGCATGCCCGATTTCTTCGAAAAAATTGCTCAGTACGGCTCAGGATTGATAGCTACGAACGTAATAGCGCCAAATCCTGAAATTTACAAGGAGAGAGTTTACTTTGAGGGAAGCAGGAGGAACGTTGAGCTCGTGATGAACATTGACGAGAAAATTCTTGTAGAAGCTATCAGAGACTGTTCGAGGGGAGGTGGACAGGCCTTAGCCGTTTACCGAAACATTCTGGAGCAGGTTTATTCGGAAGGGTACTCAATAAACCTGCTTGGAATTTTTGAGTCAAAGGAGAGAATAAGGAAGGCGATGGAGGCAGAAAAAGTCTTTGAGAGGATGGAGGATATAGCGAAAGATTATGGCGTTGATTTAATTTCTCCAGAATTTTTTGGTGACTCTAAGGCGAGAGAATGTCCCTATCGAGATTCCGTCTTCGTGAGGGCAGATGGTGTTGTTTCAAGCTGTATGAGCTTCGCTTACAGCCGTAGGGAATACGTTAACGCTCACTACAAGGACGTTGAGGCGTTTGTTGTCGGTGATCTGAGAGTAGAGGATTTGGACAATATTTTCGAGAATTTAGGGCAGTTTGAAAAGCTTAGAGAAGACATGGAGAACTTTCCCTGGTGTGCAGATTGTCCTTACGTTAGGGGGTGCTGGTTTGCAGAGAGAAATCTGGACTGCTACACCAACCAACCGTCATGCAGCGAATGTCTTTACAGCAGCGGAATTGCGAAATGCCTTCTGGGATAATTGCAGAGCCGTAATTTCTTTTTTTGAAGATAACTTTAAATTTGTTCATTATTGATGGTTAGTATGCTCTCTGAAATGCAGTATGTCAGAGTGCCGAGCCTCTGCGTGGATGCGATAAGAGAGCTCACTCTCTCCTGTGTTGACAGATCATATTACGATCATGTTGTAGACCTCAAGATTCTGCTAACTGCCGTGCTCTCGCCGGAACAAGACCTTCTTGACGAGCTGTACGAAATAATCTTCTGTAACAGGAGTTTTGAGGATAGAAGGCTGATTCTTCTTGAAGAACTCTGGAATTCAGCAATGGATCGCATGAAGAAGTTACCGAGATTTGAGAAGTTCGCACCACTTTTTAAGCACGATGTCAGAGTTGCCCTAACCTCAGCACACTATCTCAAACTTGCAAACACATTGCCAGAAGCTGTAAACCTCGAAGAGTGGAAGCTCTACACGGTGAGCATAGCATACCTTGTGGATGTAGATTTGATGGCGTCTCCATCTTTCAACATCAACGAGTTGCCATATTTGAGAGAGATATTGCTGCATGCGCAGCAGATGATCGGGATAAGTAGCTGGCTGTCATCATGGAGCGACAGCGTTACACCTCTCGCCTATCTGCTTTCCAACGCTTTAACAACACCTGCTGAGATTGCTGAACTTAATGACGGGGAAGTGATTGAGCTGGCCGAGATGTTTGGTTTTCGGGAGCACATGCTGAAGCTCTGGAGGGAAAATTACGAGAGAATCAGAGCTGTTGGTTCCAACGTAAACTCGTTTAATGTTGACTCCATCCTCGCCGGACTTGAGAAGCTTTTGAGGATATAATTTTCAGGATTTTTTATTAAGTATGATTTCAAAAAATATTTATCTCACCTGTTAACATTTTTTAGAGAAAAAATATTACAAGATATTCAGAGAATACGTAAACTTAACAAGGTGTTGAGATTATGGATGTTAAGGAGAAGATAAAAGAGTATTGGGATTCGAGATGCATGAGCTACGACAGGTCTCCGGGACATGTAGCCTTCCCTGAGCTATGGAAGGATTTTTTGGCCGGATTACTTGAGAGGAAGATGAGAATTCTTGATGTCGGGACAGGGACTGGTTTCATAGCCCTACTTCTTGCAGAGCTGGGCTACGAGGTTGTGGGACTGGATATCTCAGAGGGAATGCTGAGAGTGGCGAGGGACAAAGCCAGAAAGGCTGGAGTTGATGTTGATTTCCAAGTGGGAGATGCTGAAAACCTACCCTTCGACAATGAGTCCTTTGATGCCGTTATTTCCAGACACCTTCTCTGGACTCTGCCTAACCCGAAAAAGGCCGTTGAAGAGTGGGTAAGAGTGGTAAGGAAAGGTGGGAGGGTAATTGCGATAGATGGCAAATGGCTCACTACATCAACAAAAGCCAAATTAAGAAGATTCATCGGCCGTATCGGAATTGCAATCTACGAGAGAAGAATCCCATGGAGGGGACACTACAGCAGGGAGATAAACAGCATGCTCCCGTTTTACGGGGGTTCTGAACCGGAAAAAATCGTGGAGCTTTTCGGGAGTGTAGGACTGGTTGACATTTCTGTGGTGGATCTAAGGTGGATGAAGGAAAGGATGCTGGAAAACCAGCCCCTCGTTTACCGTTTTGCGTGGAGCAAGGAGTATTTTGCTGTTACAGGTTTTAAGGAGGTGATTTTGTGAAGCTGTCGAGAAGGAATTTTATGAAATATGCCAGCGCAACAACGGCCACTCTGCTTGGCATCAACTTGCTTGGCTGTTCCAGTAGGCAAAGCACGGGAGGAGTAGAGATCGGTAAGTTGAGCACAGTAGTTATGGGATACGGCAAGGACCACAAACTGAAGGGTGGGAAGTGGGGTATCGGCTTCTTCCCGAAGGTCAACACGCTCGAAAAGCTGGTGGAGTACGACTTGGAGAAGGACGAATACAAACCATTTTTGGCTGAGAAGTGGGAAGTTGAAAACGGTGGCAAAAGCATAACTTTCGTTTTGAAGAAGGGGGTAAAGTTCTCAGATGGAGATGAGCTTACAGCCGATGCTGTGAAATTTACAGTTCTCTGGCTCACAGCCAACCACCCCCTCGGCCAAGAAACTTTCGAGTCTGCTGACGTTGTTGATGACTACACCGTCACAATTCACTACAAGAAGGCTGAGTTCTTAAACCTCGCCAAAATGGCGGAGTTTCATATGAGCATAATGTCTCCCAGCTCCGTCAGTCCAAAGGGAGATGTGAAGGGAGAATGGGTTCTTCCAATCGGTACCGGCCCGCTGAAGGTTGCTGACTACAGGGAGGGGGAGTACGCTGTCTACGAACCGAACGTTTACTGGTATGAGAGGTTCGGATTGGAGCCGAATTTCGAAAAACTGGTTGTGAAGTTCATAAAGGATGAAGACACGAGAGTTATGGCTCTCAGAAGTGGGGAAGTTGACTGCCTATCCGACTACTGCCATGGCGGGAGTGATTACACTCCAAGAAACCAGCTTGCACCTCTCAGGCAAGATGGTTACAAGGTCTTCAAGAGGGGAGAACCCCTAACATGGGTCATCGCCTTTAACTACACCAAAGAACCTTTCAACAACGTCAACGCGAGAAAGGCTGTTGATCTTGCGGTAGATAGAAATGAGGTTGTGAAAATCTTCAACAGTGAAGTCTATCCTGCTGAAACACTGTTCATTGAGAAGGCACCCGGTATTAAGGAGGCGAAGGCTCAGGGAATTGTTTACAAGCCCAATCCGGATGAGGCGAGGAGGATTATTAAGGAGAAGGGTTACAGCAACCTCAACGTTAAGTTAATCGTTGACAAAGCTCAGGGAGACCAGATACTGGTAAGCCAACTCGTACAGGAGAAGTTGAACGATGTCGGTTTCAATGTAGAGCTGGAAGTTCTTGAGAGCGGTGCCTACAAGGAGAAGAGGGATAGTGGAGAATATGACATGAGGCTATACTACATTGGCGGAACTGACAGGAGATTCTACATGAGGCTGTACTGGAGGTTCCATCCTGAAACAAAGTGGAAGGTGTACGAGAGCGAGAGAACTGGAAACCTCTGCAAGAAAATACTCGGAGAGTTTGATGAGAGCAAAAGAAGACAGTTGCTGGTGGAGTTCTACAAAGCTGTTTACGAGGAGAGAGGAGTTGTGCCACTGTACTTTGACATAATGACTGTCGTAACATCACCGAAAATGGACATGACGTGGGATGAGACCTTCAAGTGGCCAAATGGCTACGAAGTGGGCGAACCGCTGTTCTACGATGTGTAATGTACGTTGTAAGAAGGGCGGTTCAGGCTGTGATAACACTTCTCGGAGTTTCACTTATTTCATTTTCTCTTCTCTACATTTTTCCCGGTGATCCTGCGGAGTTCATTCTGAGTATCAGATACGGCTATGAACCAAGTGCTGAGGATGTAGCGAGGCTTAGAGAGGAGCTGGGACTTAACAGACCACTGGTAACCCAGTACCTCGACTGGCTTTCGAGAGCTTTGAGAGGAGACTTTGGCATGTCGTGGACCGAGCCTAAAGCAGTTATGCCCCTCATACTCGAAAGGGCACAGGCGTCGGCAGAGCTGTTTCTCGCAACCTTCTTAATTTCCATTTTTTTCGCTTTCGTTCTTGGAATACTCTCCTCTATTTACAGAGACAGGTGGATTGACCATCTGACAAGGATGTTCTCAATGCTCGGCATAAGCATACCGAGTTTCTGGCTTGGACTGGTTTTAATATGGATATTTTCAGTAAATTTCCACCTGCTACCAGCATTTGGTTGTTGCGGCATCAAACACCTCGTTCTGCCTGTTTTAACATGGAGCTTTTCCTTCATGGCAATAAAAACAAGGTTTATCAGAGCATCAGTCATTGAAGAGCTTTCTAAGGAGTATATCGTAACCGCAAGGTCCAAGGGTCTGGCTGAAAGTGCAGTTGTTTTGAGGCACGCTTTGAGAAATGCTCTGATCCCAATAGTAACTTATCTTTCAATGTCCGTCAGCCATCTCATAGTGGGTTCGATCATGGTTGAAGTTGTGTTCTCGTGGGAGGGGTTGGGAACTTTGCTCGTAAAATCTGTGTTTGAGAGGGATTTCCCCGTCGTTCAGGCTCTCGTCTTCCTGTCAGGAGTTGTGATGATATCTGTGAACCTCGTAGTGGATCTGCTTTACACGGTAATAGATCCGAGAGTGAAGTATGGTGAGTGAACTGCGGCAAGGGCAAGGACGGAGAGTGAGTGGGTTTGGTGGTTTTAGTGGGTTTAGTCGCTTTAGTGCGAACCACAAAATGGTATTTACTGGTGGAGGCATAATCTTGTGCATACTCATCCTTAGCTGTCTCGCCCCGATAGCTGGAGATCCATGCAGTGTGAACATGGATGAGAGGTTATCTCCACCATCGTTCAAGCATCCCTTTGGAACCGACCAGCTTGGGAGGGATATGCTGTCGAGGGTTCTGCATGGGGGAAGGGTTTCGCTGATAGTTGCGATAACGATCTCCCTGCTCTCAATGGTAGTGGGATGTTTTGTTGGCGCTGTTAGTGGGTACTTTGGAGGGGTTGTGGATGATGTCATCGGCAGAATCGTGGATGTGTTCATGTCAATACCGGAGATAGTATTGAACATAGCCATGGTTGGAGTATTCTGCGCTGTGTATGGTGTATCCACCTTCATCGTTATATTTGCGGTGGTCTTCACCAACTGGGTCGGGTATGCAAGGCTGATGAGAGGAATGGTTCTGTCCCTGAAGGAGAGGGAGTTCGTTTTATGTGCCAAAGCGATTGGTGCTGGAGAGTGGTACATACTTTTCAGACACATAATCCCAAATGCAGCGGGCCCGTTGATAGTTCTCGCAACTCTGAACATCGGGAACGTGATAATGACAATTGCAAGCCTTGGTTTCCTCGGCCTGGGCATTCAACCGCCAATTCCGGAATGGGGGCAGATACTCAACTCGGGAAAGAACTACATAACCACCGCTCCCTGGATCTCCTTCTTTCCGGGACTTTTTATCGCCCTTTCTGTTCTGGGTTTCAACATTCTTGGGGAGGGTTTGAATGCTGAAAGTTGAAAACCTTGTCGTTCGCTTCAAAAGCAGAGTTGGTGTCGTGAGGGCTGTTGATGGTGTGAACTTTGATGTTGTGAGCGGTGAAAGGTTCGTGTTTGTTGGAGAGAGTGGGAGCGGGAAGACTGTTCTCGCGATGGCTCTCGTCAGATTGCTGCCCAACAACGCTACCGTGACTGGGAGAGTAATTTTTGACGGTGTTGACTTGCTGAAGCTGAGTGAAAAAGAGATGAGAAAGGTCAGAAATTGCAAAATCGCCTACATTCCCCAGAATCAGGCATCTCTAAATCCCCTGATGAAGGTTGGATATCAGTGCGCAGAGCCGCTCGTGGAGCAGGGACTGGAAAGAGGAAGGATAATGAGGAAAGTTTCAGAGCTTTTGGAGTTCTTCGGCATAGGCCACAGGTTTAAGGACTACCCACACAAGCTCAGCGGGGGGATGAGGCAGAGGGCGCTCCTCGTCATGGGTCTGTCGAGGGAGCCGGAGATGATAATTGCAGACGAGCCAACGAAGGGGCTTGATGCTGTGAAAAGGGAGCAGGTGGTAGAAGCTTTTCAGAAGCTCGGACGAAGAACGCTGATGGTTATAACGCACGATTTGCCCTTTGCTGAAAAAGTTGCCGACAGGATAGCGGTTATGTATTGCGGGAAGATAGTCGAGATTTCTCCAGCGAGAGAGTTCTTTGATTGTCCCCTCCACCCCTACTCCAAGGGATTGCTTGAATCTCTCCCTGAGAGGGGGATGAATCCAATTAAAGGGTTTCAACCAAGTCTGGTGAATCTGCCAGAAGGCTGTAGGTTCAGAGAGAGGTGTGACCTCTCAACTGCGAGATGTGCAGAGGAACCACCTTTGCTGGAGGTTGACGGTAGTTTGGTGAGGTGTTGGCTGTATGCTGATGAGATGTGTTAATGTTTCAAAATCTTTCAAGGTTGGGAGGAGAAGGATAGAAGTTCTTAAAGGATGCTCCATAGCCGTGGATGAAGGGGAAACCGTCGTACTTTTTGGTGAAAGCGGATGTGGCAAGACTACCCTCGGAAGAGTGCTTCTGATGCTTGTAAAACCCGATGCGGGAAGGGTGTTCTTCAAAGATACCGAGATAACGGCTCCAACAAGAGAATTCAGAAAAAGTGTGCAGCTCATACCTCAGAACCCCGATGAGGCTCTCAATCCAAGGTGGAGAATTTACGATAGCATAGCTGAGCCCCTGAGAGTTCACGGTCTTGCCGAGACGATGAATGAGGAGTTCGATGCTGTTGCGGCTATTGCAGAAAAGGCGGGGCTGAAGGAAGAGCACCTCCATCGCAAACCCTCTGAGCTGAGCGGTGGGGAGTTGCAGAGAGCGGTTATTGCAAGAGCACTGATTTTGGAGCCGGAATTTGTGGTGTGCGATGAACCAACATCAATGCTTGACGTGTCGGTGCAGGCAGCTATAGTAAGGATGTTGATGGACATTCAGAAGAGGACAGGAGTCTCTTACCTCTTCATCACGCACGATCTTGAACTTGCAAGGGCCATAGCTGATAGAATGTACGTTATGAGCGGTGGGAGAGTTACAGGAGAACTGAGAAAAGAAGAGCTGCGAGAGCTATCGAGAGAGAGTTTGATACGATGTGAACTGCCAAGAGTTTCAGCCCGGTTCTAACTCCAAAAAAGGATGTGAATATTGGCAGTGAGAATCTGAAAGACTCGACAAAAACATGGATGATCCGGGAGATGTACACGAGAAAAACTGCGATTCTCCAGTCCATCATCCCGGAATGTATCATCGTACCGGCAACACTTAAACCTGCAGTTGTGCTCATCGCTCCCGAGAACAGGATCAGAAGTCCAGCATTTTCAGAAGAGCCAAATTGGAAGATGAGGAAAGTGAAAAAGGTGGACACGGAGAGGACTGCAACCGTTCTGAGAAACACCTTGAGGACTTCTTTGAGGTTGAAGCTGTAATCGGACTTAGTGACATCATCATCTCCTCCATCCCCCAGCGTAACTCTCGCAAGGAGAATCAAGATGATGAATATTACAACTCTCGAAAGCAGATCGAGCAAAACAAAGTAAAGACCAACAACTCCGAGTATGGAAACCGCTACAGGGGCTAAAAATAGAACGGCAACCCTAAAACCCCTCGGGAGCAAAGAGAGGGCAGTTGAGTATGCAGTCTCCTCAAAGGTCAACTTTCCAGACTTGTACATTGCAGAAAGCGTGGCAACTCCAACTACCGGATGAATTAGAAAGGATGCAACTGCAAATCCGCTTTTCAGGTTGGATAAGCCTACAACCTTGTTCATAAAATCAGAAACTCTGCCAAACTGGGGCAAAGAAAAGAGAGCATTGGATAGGATCAGGCTTGCAAACATTATTGGAACGACTTTTGACAACAGATTCAGGGTTTTTATTGCTGCAGTGTAGGGATCCACTGTGAGACTAAGCCGTAGGTTTTTAAATGTTGAAGGTAAAAAACCAGACTGCCGAAATCATTATGTTTGCATCGCTCAACTCACATCCTTTTCCTTCAATCTTGCCCAGATCGTGGCCGAGATTTCAAAATCCGGAGCACCACTGAAGTGTCAAATATCAAAGTTCCTCACCCTGAACTTCTTTCTCTCCTATAACAATTTTTCCAACTCATCGTCTGCAAGTTTCCCTGCATACCTTTTCGAAGATTTTCGTAAACTTCATCCCTCGCCATTATGTTTTTCATGTATGTGTATTATGTATAAAATATTTAAAAACTATTGCAGTGTAGTCGTGAGACCAAGCCGTTAAGAAAAAAATTTAAAATTTGATTCCAAGAGGGGGCATGCTCGATTTACTCCTCAAAACGATCTGGCTCCTCCTTCCTGCCTACACCCCAAACAATTTTGCAGTTGTTACTGGAGGGGGGATGCCGATTGATTTCGGCAAAAAATTTGTTGATGGCAGGAGGATTCTTGGTGATGGAAAGACGTGGAGAGGATTTGCTGGTGGCGTTGCAGGAGGGATACTGACAGCAAATGTCCAATACGGTGTTGAAAAGCTCTTAGGCGTTGAAATATTCTCTTCTCTGCCATATTTTGAGTTCTTCACCCTCACGTTCCTTCTCTCCTTCGGGGCAATGTTTGGAGACTGTGTTGGTAGCTTCATAAAGAGGAGAGCAGGATATGAAAGGGGAGCGAAGTTTCTTGTAGTTGATCAGTTAACTTTCCTCCTTGTCGCCTTAGCAATTGCAGGCTTATACAACTCATTTTGGGAGCTTTTCTCGGCAGAAATAATTTTTATTGCAATCGTTATCACTCCGCTTTTGCATCTTGGGATAAATTATATTGCATACAAGTTAAGACTCAAAGAGGTTCCGTGGTGAGACTATGGGTAGGGAGATGGACAGGCTCGTTGGAAGGATGATAGAGGTTGGAGCCCTGAAGTTTGGAGATTTCATCCTTTCGTCAGGGAAGAGGAGCAAGGTTTACGTTGACGTGAAGCTCGCCTCAACGTATCCCGATATCCTCGAAATGATTGCATCTCACATTGCCGAAATTGCTGGGAGGATGGATTTTGACAGAATCGCATGTGTCGAGCTTGGTGGGGTACCAATTGCAGTTGCAGTATCACTGAAGCTCAGAAAACCCCTCATCATCTTCAGAAAGGAAAGGAAGGACTACGGACTTGGTGGGGACAGAATAGGTGAGCTGAAGGAGAGAGAAAAGGTTTTGATTGTTGAGGATGTCATCACCACGGGTAAATCTGCTTTGTCTGCTGCAAGAAGGGTTGAGGAGAGTGGTGGTGTTGTTAAGGCGATAGTGGCAGTTGTTGACAGGGAAGAATCGGACATTGAGGTTCTCAGCATTCTGAAGCTGGGTGATCTACTCAAGGCTTATGATGGTCTCCACTCCTCCGAATCTTAGGTCCTCAAGCTCTTTTTCTGTGAAAACTTGCTCAAGATCGAATATGTAGTTTTCAAAGGATTTTTCGACAATTTCAGCTGGGAAACCGATCAGTTTAGATAGTTTTGCAGCCTCCCTCCTGCCAGCCTTTGCCCTGTCGAACTCGGCGAGAAATTTATCCACAATGTCAGGATTGAGTTCAGCAAAGGTGTTGTTTAATGCGAGAGAACAGCAAACAAAATCGCCGATAACCTCGCTGAAAGGCTCTTTCTTACCTTCCAACATTGTAAAGTACGGCTCCCAGATGGCGATTGCTTTAACCTCCTGCAGTGAGTTTATCATGCTCTCAGGCGACCTGAAGTATCTTATTTTCCCTCTCAAACCCTTCAGCTCAAGATATTTTCTGAGATTTCTCTCCATTGTCGAGAATTCCGAGCAGCCCCACCATTCTGAATCCATATTCGAAAAAACAAGCCCGCTTCCGTTCATCGCCACTTTCCTTACTATTTTGATGCTCTTCATCAACACTCCAAAGATTGCTTGAGTAATGAAGGGGGAGGCGGCAATATCAACATGCCCATGGACAAGGTCTTTGGTAAGTTCAATACCGCTATCATATACCCGAATGATGGCGTTAACCTTCTCTGCTGCTTGAACAACCTTTGGATACTCGCTTGCCCTTAGAACCCCAACCCTCACAACACCTTTTAAGGGTTCGGGAGAGTATTTTGACAACCACACTCTATAAGATTTTCCAGAAATTCTCTTCCTGAAAACCTCTTTACTTTCCTCGAGAAATGAAAGGATTTCAGATACTGTTGATTTTGATAGTTCAAGCTTTTCATGAATCTCGCTCTGCAAGATTCCCTCATCACGAACCGATTCCAGTAGGGTTTTTATTTTCCGCTCCGCGTCCACTCTTTTTCTTATTATCTGCCAGTATATAAAGATTCGACTGAAGCTTAGCGAGAGAGATTTTTGGTTGAGCTAATGAGTCAATCATAAATATCTGACCCCCGTCAGCTCCTCTGAAACCTCCCAGAGCCTCTTTGCCAGCTTTTCATCCTTCGAAAGTCTGCTGGAGTCAACCCTGACCGGCCATCCTCTCTGTTCCATAAACCCTCCGGGTCCGAAGTATTCTCCGCCCTTAACATTCGGATCGGTTGCGGCCCTTATCAATGGTAAAGCACCCATTTTCGGGCTTTGAATGAACACAAATCTTGCAAATGGTCTGACGAGCCTATACCACAACCTTCCACGGATATACCTGTCAAGATTCGTTCTTGATCCTCCCGGATGCGCGGCGAGAGATTTGCTGTCTGCTCCAATCCTCTCAAACCTTCTTTGAAGTTCGTATGCGAAGAGCAGATTCGCAAGCTTTGACCTCGCATAGGCTCTGAAGGAACCATACCCGCCTTTCTCATACATCAAATTGTCGAAGTCAATCTTCCCGCGTTTGTGACCAAGGCTGGAAACCGTAACAACTCTCGATTGATGGGTAGAGAGGATGCGGTTGATTAGAAGTCCGGTCAGGGCGAAGTGGCCGAGGTGGTTTATGCCGAACTGAAGCTCGAAGCCATCCTCGGTTTTCCCGTAGGGAACCATCATAACCCCGGCGTTGTTGAGGAGTATATCTAATCTGTCATATTTGCTCTTAAACTCTTTTGAAAACTTCCTCACAGACCTGAGACTTGCAAGATCAAGTTGTATCGGTTCAACATCAGCATTTGGATTCTCAGCCTTTATTTTCTTAATAGCCTCCTCCATTCTTTCCACACTTCTCGATGCCATAACGACACTTGCATTCTTGGAGGCAAAAAACCTGACACACTCAAAACCGAGACCGCTGTTACCTCCTGTAACCACCACAACCTTACCGCTCATATCTGGCACATTTTCTGGGCTCCAATCGTAACTCATGGTATCAAAAAAATGATTTTAGGTGTCGGCAAGCTTCCCTGCGAGGTAATCGTCGTATGCCTGAAGATCGAGCATTCCATGTCCGCTGAATCCGAGGACTATTACCTTCTCCTCGTTGTTCTCCCTTGCCTTTACTGCCTCATCTATTGCCACCCTAACAGCATGGTTCGTTTCTGGAGCGGGAATTATGCCCTCTGTTCTTGCAAAAAGCACTCCCGCCTCGAATGTTGGTAGCTGTTTGACTGCCCTTGCCTTGATTATACCATGCTTTACCAGCATGCATAACGTTGGAGCATCGCCGTGATATCTCAACCCACCAGCGTGGATTGGTGGTGGAATGAAGTCGTGGCCGAGAGTATACATCTTAAGTAGAGGTGTCAAGCCAGCGACATCCCCAAAGTCGTATCTGTATTCACCACTTGTCAATGTGGGACAGGCTGCAGGTTCAACTGCGATAATCTCAAGTTTTCCGTTCTTTGCGTCATTCACAAAAGGATAAGCGAGACCCGCAAAATTGCTGCCTCCACCAACACAACCTATAATCACATCAGGACTTTCACCAGCAATTTCAAGCTGCTTTTTCGTCTCCAGTCCAATGACAGTCTGATGGAGCAATACATGGTTCAGAACGCTTCCGAGACTGTATTTCGTATTTTCATTCTTTGCGGCATCCTCTATTGCTTCGCTGATTGCAATACCCAAGCTACCCGGTGTGTCTGGGTTCTCTGCCAGTATCTTTTTCCCAACTTCCGTCCTGTTGCTCGGTGAGGGGTAAACCTCCCCACCCCATGTCTCCATCATGACTCTCCTATAGGGCTTCTGCATGTAGCTAACTTTAACCATGTAAACTGTGCAGGCGAGATCAAACAGCTTTGTTGCAAAGCAAAGTGCAGACCCCCACTGTCCTGCACCTGTTTCAGTAGTTAATCTTTCAACTCCCTCCTTTGCGTTGTAGTAGGCCTGAGCTACCGCTGTGTTCGGCTTGTGACTTCCCGGTGGGCTGCTGCCCTCATATTTGAAGTAAATCCTTGCAGGCGTCTTTAACGCCTTTTCCAGCCTCTCAGCTCTCACGAGCGGTGTGGGTCTCCAGATTTTGTAAATTTCCCTTACCTCCTCAGGAATCCTTATCCACCTTTCTCCACTCATCTCCTGTTCAATCAGTCCCTTCGGAAAAATAGGCTCCAAGTCCTCCGGCTTAACTGGCTCCTTAGTGGCTGGATGCAATGGTGGAGGTAAAGGCTCAGGAAGGTCGGGTAGAATGTTGTACCATTGCTTTGGAATTTCATCCTCATCAAGCAATATTTTCTTCATGCCGATTAAGTTCGTTCGCATTATATAAGTTTTATCCTTTATTTTGGGTTTAAGCTTTTTACATGCGAATGTAAAAATACCAGTGGGACAAAAATAGATTTAAGGCGATATGCAAACACACCCTATGGAACTCAAAAACTCAAAGAGGCTTTACGAAGAGGCTGTAAAGCTCTTTCCCGGCGGTGTTAGTAGTCCGGTTAGAGCATTCAAGCCACATCCGTTTTACACAGTGAAGGCTAAGGGGTCAAAAATTTATGATGCTGACGGTAACGTATATATAGATTATTGCATGGCCTACGGGCCTTTAATTCTCGGTCACGCGAATGAGACTGTAAGGAGGGCGATGGAGGAGCAGCTTGAGAGGGGGTGGATTTACGGCACCCCAATTGAGCTGGAAATAAAGTATGCCAAGCTGATAAGAAGGCATTTTCCGTCAATGGAGATGTTGAGGTTTGTGAATACAGGAAGTGAAGCAACAATGGCAGCTCTGAGAGTTGCAAGAGGTTTTACAGGAAAGAACAAAATCGTAAAGGTTGAGGGAAGTTTCCACGGAGCGCATGAAGCCGTGCTCGTCAAGGCGGGAAGCGGGGCGACAACCCACGGAATCCCGAACTCAGCAGGAGTTCCTCAGGAGTTCGTTAAGAACACGCTGCAAGTCCCGTTTAATGACGCTGAGTCTCTTGCCGAGGTTCTTGAGAAGAACGAGGATGTTGCTGCCCTCATCCTTGAGCCTGTTATGGGCAACTCTGCACTGATACTGCCGGAAAGAGACTACTTGAAAGAGGTCAGGAAGATCACTGCAGAAAATGATGTGCTTCTAATTTTCGATGAGGTTATCACGGGCTTCAGAGTCTCTTTGGGTGGGGCACAGGGTTACTATGGGGTGAAGCCTGATTTAACCACACTTGGTAAAATCGCAGGTGGGGGTTTACCAATCGGAATTTTTGGTGGTAGAAAGGAGATAATGGAGATGGTTGCCCCATCAGGAGGTGTTTATCAAGCTGGAACCTTCAGCGGAAACCCACTGTCTCTGACAGCCGGTTATACTACGGTCAGGTTTATCGAAGAAGAAAAGGTTCTTGAAAGGGTAACTGAGCTTACCAAGTTTCTCGTTGCGGGAATCAGAGACATTATTGAGGACAAGAATGCAGAGTGTGATGTAGGGAGCATGGCTTCGATGTTCTGCATATACTTCGGAAAAAAGCCATCAAACTACGCTGAAGCTTTGCAGCTAAACAAAGAAGCATATATGAACTTCTTCTGGAACATGCTGAAAAATGGCATCTTCTTACCCCCGTCCCAGTATGAAACTTGTTTTATGAGCTTCGCACACAGCGAGGAGGATATTGAAAAAACCTTGGAGGCGGTGAGTAATTCGATATGAAACTCGTTGTTGGAACGAGGGGCAGTAAGTTGGCGTTGGCTCAAACTCAAAGGGTTGTTGAGGGGTTGAAGGATCGTTATGAGGTTGAGGTAAAGGTCATAAAAACCACAGGCGATGTGATGAAGGACAAGCCGCTTTACGAATTCAAGGGCATAGGGGCTTTTGTGAGAACCTTAGATACCAAGCTTGCTGAAGGAGAAATTGATGTTGCTGTGCACAGCTACAAGGATGTTCCGAGCCAGAGGGTAGAAGGGACGGTTATAGCTGCTGTTCTTGAGAGAGATAGTCCTTGTGATGCCCTTATCTCAAAGAAAGGAGAGAGCATAGATGAGCTTCCAAAAGGGGCTGTGATTGGAACTTCCAGTCTCAGAAGGAGGGCACAGCTCAAAAGGTTGCGTGGGGATTTGGAATTTGAAAATCTGAGGGGAAATCTGGACACAAGGTTAAGAAAGCTTAATGAGGGAATTTACGATGCGATTGTGGTTGCTGAGGCTGGTTTACAGAGACTGGGTCTTGATAGAGAAGTTGAGTATCAGAGATTTGACCCATGTACAGTAGTTCCACCCGCAAATCAGGGAATTATAGCTGTTGCAACCCGAAAAGGTGAAGAAGACCTTGTTTCGTTTCTGAATGATGAAAAGACTTGGCTTGAGGCGAGAGTTGAAAGAGCTGTGGTGAGAGAGCTTGGTGTCGGATGTGCTGTTCCTGTCGGCGTTTACGCTGAAGCAGGGGCTAAGTTGAAGCTAATATGCGAAATTCTTAATGAAAAATACATCAGGGTAGAAGAAGAGTTTTCAAAGGAGAGAGCGGTTGAAGAGGCTGTAGAGATCGGAAGAATGCTGAGGAAAGAGATTTATGGTAGGTAAAGTTTATATCGTCGGAGCGGGACCGGGAAAAAAGGATTTGCTTACTCTCAGAGCCTATGAGCTGATAAAAAAAGCAGACGTAATTCTCCACGATGAACTCATTGGTGAGGTTGCAGATTTGCTGGAAGAGAGTAAAGCAGAAGTTATAAACGTCGGAAAAAGGGGTGGAAAGCACAGAAAGAGTCAGGAAGAGATAAACGAAATGCTTGTTCAATATGCGAGAAAGGGCAAGGTTGTTGTAAGACTTAAGGGTGGAGATCCATGCATTTTTGGTAGAGGTGGTGAGGAGGCAGAGTGTCTCGCCAAACACGGAATCCCGTTTGAATTCGTTTCCGGTGTGACCTCTGCAATTTCTGTGCCGGCGAATGTTGGCATCCCAATCACCCATCGCCGCTACGATCCAGCTGTTGTTTTCATAACTGGTAGAGAGAGTAGAGAGAGGTTGAACTGGGAGGCTTTAGCCCAACTCAACGCCACTATCGTGGTTTTGATGGGTGTTGGGAGGATCGAAGAAATATCGAGACTACTTATTGAACACGGAAAGAGTCCCGAAACGCCAGTGGCGGTAATTGAGAAAGGCTTCTCTGAGGAGCAAAGAGTCATAATTACAAAACTTGCTGAGATTTCCGAGAGAGTGAGAAGGGAGAAAATAGAGGCACCTGCTGTAATCGTTATAGGAGAGGTTGTGGAGCTTTTCAACGTCTTGTCGGAAGTATTGGAAAAATAGAGGTCAAGATTTAAATTCAGCTGGTTTAATTAGTCTAATGGGGGTTGAACTTCCGGGTGTCGGGACGAAGTATGAGATAGATACTGCTGGTGGAAGAATAGCTGTTGTCTTTCTTGAGGGTGGAGAGATACAGCTTTATATCCTTGAAAGAGGTTGCGAAAAGCCTTGTGTAGTCAATCTGACAAATGTTGAGGCAAGAAGACTTGGGAGCATTTTATCAGGAGCGATATTCGAAAGGGAGGAGGAGGGTGTTGAGGTAGCATTTCCACAAATATCGGAACTCAGGATTACGGTTCATACATACACAGTGTCAAAAAGTATCGCGGGGAAGACGATAGAAGAACTAAAAATAAGAAAAAATACAGGAGTTACGATTATAGCGATCTCGAAAGAGGATAGAAACATTATCAGCCCGTCTCCCTCAACAAGGCTTGAAGAGGGAGACATAATAGTGGTAATCGGTGAGCACGATCAGATAAGGAGATTCGAAGAACTCATTCTTGGAAGGTAGAATAATGTCAGACGCGCTTGTTGTAATCCCAGTGGCAACCTTAGCGGCAATTCTGTGCAGAAAACTCAACTTCACACCCATCCCACTTTATATACTCGTGGGCATGCTAATGGGTCAGACGGGGATTATTGAGGGGGACGAAACCGGAAAATTCCTTGGTAGTTTGGGAATAGTCTTTCTGCTGTTCTACATAGGTTTGAAGATAAACCCAAAAACTTTGAGAACGAATATAGGTGGAATAGCTTTAGCCGGTTTAATTGACTTTGTTTTCAATTTCACGCCTGCTTTTATTCTCTTATCTCTATTGGGCTTTGACCTTCTTAAGGGTTTCATACTGGCGTCAGCAATTTACATAAGTAGCTCCGCAGTCAATCTAAAGTTACTCATAGATGGGAGGAAGCTAATCTATCCTTTTGCAGAAACTGTAGTGTGGCTCATGGTTTTTGAAGATGTAGTTCTCATAGCAATTCTTTCAATCCTCTCGGCGAGGGAAATTTTGTCTTTTCTGCTAATAATTCCTCTTCTCGCCTTAGTTTATGTAATCTACCGCTCAAACCTTTTGTCAGGTCTCTTCAAAAGGGATGACGAGATTCCTGTTCTTCTAACCTTCACGATCCCATCCTTAGCCCTGCTCGTTGCTGAGAAGCTTAAATTATCAGAAGCACTTGTTGCTATTAGCCTCGGCATATCATTCAGTAGGCACGGAATTGACAGCATCACCCGTCCCTTTAAGGACATATTTCTTGCAATCTTCTTCGTTTTCTTTGGAACACTGATAACATTCAAAATTTCTGATTTTTCAATTGTCCTTTTGCTTGCAGCAGTTGCTGTTACCGGAAAATTCGTAAGTGGTTATGTGATAGGAAAATTCATACATGATTCAACTAAGGATGGTGTTGAGATATTCAAGCACACTGTTGCGAGGGGAGAGTTCTCAGTCATTTTATCATCACTCTTCGCTTTAGAAAATGCGGGGATAATTGCCGGAATCGTGCTGTTTACTTCGGTTCTCGGTCCGATATTAACAAAGATTAGATGAATCACACAAACCTTATGGTTTCAAGGTTCAGTGGAGCCCTCGTTTCGATTCTGTATGTCTTGTAAATGCTCGAAGCGAGTTCGATGCACTTCGACTCGTCTCCGTGCACGGTAGCAACCTTTTCAGGTTTTGAGTTGAGATATTTGATGTAATTCATCAGTTGCCTTCTGTCAGAGTGTCCAGAGAAGCCATCCACAGTCTCGACCTCCATTTTTACCTCAACAACCTCTCTTCTTCCGTTGACCGGGAAAGGCACCTCCTTCCATCCCTTTTGAATCTTTCTACCCAGCGTTCCTTCAGCCTGATAACCGACAAAAACTATCGTATTTCTTTCATCCTCTGCTAAGTGTCTGAAGTACTCCATAACAGGCCCGCCGTTGAGCATACCGGATGTGGCGATGATGACGCAGGGCGATGGGTCGCTGATTACTTCTTCTCTCTTGGAGGATGAGTCCACTCTGACGAAGTTCTCGCTGATGAATGGATTAATCCCGTGGTAGAAAATCAGGTCTCTGAGATGGGCGTTGAGGTATTCGGGATACGCAGTGTGAATGGCTGTTGCTTCGTAGATCATTCCGTCAAGATAGATGTATGTTTCCCTGAGCCTTCCTTCCCTCATCGCTTCTTCAAGCACTATCATAACCTCCTGACTTCTTCCAACGGCAAAGGTAGGAATTAGGACTTTTCCACCTCTGTCGAGTGTTCTGTTGATAACTTCAACCAGCTTTTCCTCTGCCTCCTTCCTTGAAGGTTGCAAGTCATTTGCTCCACCGTATGTTGCCTCCATTACTAACGCCTCAAGCCTCGGGAAGTTCGTTGCTGCCCTGTCGAAAAGTCTTGTCTTCTCAAACTTGAAATCTCCTGTGAAAGCGACGTTGTAGTGCCCTTCTCCAATGTGAAAGTGTGCTATGGCTGAGCCGAGGATATGTCCTGCGTTGTAAAAGGTAAGTCTGACATCGGGGCTGATATCGGTCACAACACCATAGTCAAGAGTGATGGTATGCTTCAAAGTCTCTCTTATCAGGTTGGAGTTGTAGGGGACAGCACTCCCCTCCCTTCCCGCAACCTCCAGAAAGTCGAGCTGCAAAAGAACCATCAAATCTCTCGTGGGCGGAGTGAGATATACCGGACCTCTGTAGCCGTATTTGTAAAGCAAAGGCACGAGACCGCAGTGATCTAAGTGAGCGTGGGTTATAACAACCGCATCAAGTGCATCGAGCGGCTGAACTTCAGGAATGTAGAGGTAGGGGGTGCTGGATAAATTGCTAACATTTACACCACAGTCAATCAGAATCCTGCTCTCAGGTGTCTGAAGCAGATAGCAACTCCTTCCAACCTCTCTGCTGCCACCTAAGAAGGTCACCCTGACCCATTTTTCCTCCATCAGAACTCCGCGATGTATCCTTTCTCCAATTCTCTTGAGAATTTCTGATCTGTCTTCCCTAATGCTCAGCAGATAGTTTCTGATGTTTTCTATTATCTTCGACTTGATTGGTGGAGTCCTCACAACTCTCGGACTCCAGCCAACGGACTTCATTATCTCTCTGAAGGTTGCTCCCTGCTTTCCTATTACAACACCCGGTTTTTCAGCCTCTATTATTACTTCTCCGTTCTCTTCGTCAAAAAAGATGTTTGAGATTTTTGCATCTTCAGGCACAATCTGCTTTATAATCTCCTTCGCCTCTTCTGGCGGCTTAAGCGATTTTGGATCGGGTCGAATAATTATCCTCTTCCTCAGATCCTTCGCGAGCCTCTTCACAATGTCAATTTCAGCTAATTCCTGAGGGTTCTCAACATATATAACAAGCTGAGGCCCCTCGAATTCTATACTCTTAACCCTTACATTTTCCGGAATATACTCTTTGACCTTCTCGCGGATTTCGTCCAAATACTTCGTCATCTCACTTCCTAAACTTTGCCAGTATCTCCTCAACTTCTTCTGGTTTGAACTGGTAATATTCCGTGTCTGTAATCTTCACCACATCAATCCCATCTCCTGAAGCAGAATCTCTCCTCATTGCTGAATATATTGCTCTCACAGCCAGCTCCACAGCTTCATCAACGGTTGTATCTGGCGTAAATCTGTCTTCAAGCACTCCGTAGGCTGTGAGACTTCCACTTCCCGTAGCCACTACCTCCTTTTCCTCAATAGCTCCTCCTATGGGATCAATAGAGTATATGCTCGCTCCTTTAGTATCAAGACCACCTATGAGGAGCTGGACGAGATACGGGAAGTAGCGGTATGAGTTGAGTAGGTTGGAAGTTAGAGTTGCAACTGCTTTGACCGTGGGTTTCCTTTCCCGTCTTATTTCGTACAAGTTCGCCTCAATCTTGATAATTCGAGCGAGAAACTGGGCATCTCCCACACTTCCTGCTGTAGTCATTGCCATCCTGTCGGCAATCTGGTAAATTTTCTTGGCCTGTCTGCTGGCAATGAAGTTTCCCATTGTGGCTCTTTTCTCGGTAGCCATCACTACTCCGTCCTTACAAACGAGACCTACGGTCGTGGTTCCTTTATATATTTTCTCTTCCATCATGGTCATCACTTTCTTTTTTGAGTTTTTAAAATAGCCCTAAGGCAAGATATATTGAGAAAAAAAGATTTTTAAATGTTTCGTTCCCTTGAATTTATGTTCGAAGAAGCGATAAAGGTGGGAAAGCTTCTTGCAGCAGCCAAGCTAATTGATGGGGCAAGTGGAAACATGAGTTTCAAGGTTGGGAGTGCCATTTACATCACGAAAAGCGGTGTTAACCTCGATGACATGTCAGAAAACTCTTTTGTAAAGTTGAAAATTGGAGAGTTCATCAGAGAGGCTTCTGTTGATCAGGTTATTCATCAGAAAATTTACGAAAAGACAGAATATTCTGCAGTTCTGCACTGCCATGGGGTATTCAACGTGGTTTTAGGGGCGAGAATGGACAGTATAGAGCCGATGGATCTGGAGGGAAAGCTCTACTTTGGTAAAGTCAGAGTTGTCGAGGGTCAATTTGGTTCTCCAGAACTTGCAGAATTGATTTCAGACGTTGTAAAGGAAAAGGGTGTGGCTGTGGTCAGAAATCACGGAATGTATGCGGGAGGAAAGAACTTAAGGGATGCATACAACAAATTGAGCTATTTGGAGCACTCATGCGAGATAATATACAGATCAATCCTTCTGGACAAGCTTTAACATTGCGAAGGCTGGGAAAAGCTTCGAGTATTCGCCATACAAACTGGAAAGGCTGATAAACTCAACATCAATCTCATTGCAAATCTCTTCAATCAAAAACTCTCCGATTCCACAGGCAAAAATTCTTTCAATCCCATAATCTTCTGTCTTTTTCCTCAGACCATCCTTCAGCAAGCCTTTCATAGCTTTTTTAGCTTCAAAGGCAAGTTGCTTGGCTTTATTGATTCCAATCTCTTCGAGATCGCAGCAAATTGTTCTTGCAACCCGTTTCAGACACGATATTTCATCTCTGTCTTTCCCGTCAGGGGTTTCGCATGTGTAATCATCTTCAGTAATATCTCCCGTTGCGATAAACACGTCTGCAGTTATGGCGAAGAATTCAGGGCAGAGAGGAGTAGAATCAAATTCTTTTAATACATAGAACACAGGAGTTCTGAGAATGCCAATGTAAACCATTTCTCCCCTCTTCAACCTCTCAAAGTCCGTTTTAGCAGCCTCAATTCTGTCAGTGACTGGAATTATGTCTGTTGTTGTGGAGCCAATATCAACAAAAAGGAAGTTTCTATACCCCTCTCTGAGCAAAAATGTTGCTGAAGCGACCCAGTTGCTTGCAGCAAACTCTGTGGGTTCATCCAAGGTTTGGGAAAGCTTACCACTGACATCGAGGAAAAACACTTCCTCAAAGACCTTCTTGCAGATTCCTCCAATGAACTTCACACCCTCTTCCTTGCTCCTAAAAACATCTGAGAGTTCTGCCGTCATTACCACGCCAGCTCTCTTTGCGGAATGCCTCTCTGCAATATCCCTTAGGATATCTTCCAACTCTTCAGCCTTTTTCCACATTGGAAAGTAGATGATTTCCCATCCATCTTCTGAAGCAACCTTCAAATTTGCTCCTCCAATGTCAATCCCCAAAGAACCCATTCAACCTCCCCTCTCCGAAGGAGAAAGTCTGATAATCCTCGCCAACTGGATAGTTTTTGATTGCAATGTGGTGGGGTGGGTAAAAGTGGCCGAGATGGGTAAGAACCGCCTTTCTTGCATTAAGTTTTTTTGCCAGATTCAACGCCTCCCTTGCGTTCATGTGCTTCCTGAATCTGCCTGTAGGAGCGAGAGCCTCAACAACAAAAAGGTCAGGATTGCGCATTTCTCTTATGCTTTCTTCGGGGATTCTTATGTTTGTATCTCCACTGATGACCACTTTGTATCCCTTCCACTCTACCTTAACCCCCACAGAATCCACGCTGGGATGATTGACTTTGAAGAGAGTAAAATCCATACCTCCTATGCTGAAGGGGTTGTAAACTTCAACCTCGATTGCTTTATAGGAAAGGAATTTCATGAATCTGCCTATGTCCTCATGTATCTGTGACGTTGTGTAAACCTTAACGTTGTTCTGAACTCTGTAGAACTCTCCAAACCCTCCGAAATGGTCAAAGTGGCAGTGAGTCCAGATGACGGCATCAACCTTCTCAACCTTATTGTCGAGTAGCTGCCTCCTTAAATCTGGAGAGGTGTCAATCAGGACAGTCTTTCCCTCATTCTGCACCATTACAGAAAAACGCTTCCTCTCCCAACCTCTCCTCCTCGCATCCTCGCAGGTTTTGCAGTGACAGTTTATAATCGGCGTACCGGGAGAGTCTCCGGTTCCAAGGAGGGTCACTATCATATCAGTAGGATGTTTTGAGCTTAAGTCTCTCTCTCACATCCCTAATTGCCTCAATAAGGTCGGTCTGGGTTAGTGTCCTCCTTCTCTCAAGCAGCGCCTTCAGGACAGCTTCCCTGACCACCAGCTTGATGTCTGCCCCCGTAAACCCATCGGTTTCCTTCACCAACTCGTCAATGTTGAAGTCCCCCTCAATTTTTGCCAGAAATATCTCAAAAATCCTTCGCCTTATCACCTCTGCCGGTTCGGGAAATTCAATAACCTTATCAAATCTTCTCCATACTGCTGGATCGAGGAGGCTCGGATGATTTGTTGCGGCGATGAGAAGAACACCATCCTCAACAAGGTTGATCTCATCAATGGACTTCAACAAGGTGTTTACCGCTCTTTTTATTGCAGCATGCTCATCGCTCGTTCTCATCTTTGCAACATAATCGAATTCGTCAATGAAGAGTATGCACGGATTCATTTTCCTCGCAATCTCGAAAACCTTTTCTATGTTCTTTGACGTTTCACCCAAATACTGGCTCGTTATCATTGACAGTTTGACTTCAAGAAGTGGGAGGTAGAGTTTTTTGCTCAAAGCTCTTGCCGTCGTCGTTTTACCAGTTCCGGGAGGACCTATGAAGAGAAGTTTGCCAATATCAGACAACCCGATTTTCCTCAAAAACTTTCTTTCCTCAATTGCAACTTCAATCTTCCTAACTTCTTCAAGCTGCTCCTCGCTAAGTGCAACATCCTTGAAATCAATGGGTATTTCTTCTGGTGAAAGCACCCTTACAAGACTTAGCATCTCTTTTGTCTCTTCCTTCTTTTCAAGCTCCTCGATAACACTTTTAAGCCACTCTTTGTCCCCATGTTTTGGCAGATTTGCTTTCCTCGCTTCCTCATAAGAGACATCAAGAGAATCGTAGTTCTGGTAATAATAGGCGAGAGCTGGATTTCTCTTTATCAGTTCAATTCCCCTCGATGCAAGCCATTTAACAGCCAGATCGAAGGATGTTAGGATATACTGCTTTGAGAATGCATTTAAATCTACAAAAGGTGGCTTCTGATCAACTTCTCCTGCATATTTCGCAGCTATGTCTGCTCTTATTACAAGGGGACGCCTTATACCTCCTTTACTGTAGAGGAGCTTCCTTATTTCCTTAGGTATGTCATCCTCAGTCAGCTCCTCATATCTGTTGAATACTTCTGCTGTCAGCAGCAGTTCTACAAGTTTAACAGCACTCATTTGGGACACTTCCTATGAATCGTGTGGGAGGAATTTAAATTTTTTGCAACCCTCTCTTTCTTAACTTTTCGTATAGTAATGAAAAACACTAAGCAACCGAGAATGTTATATTTTGTGCTAAAATTTTGGGTTAAAGGAGGGCAGGTGTTGTGGATGAAGGCGGTAATCATAATGGGCTCAAAATCCGATCTGGATTATTGCAGAAAAATAGCTGAAAATCTTTCTGAATTCGGAATTAGTAGCATTTTGAGAGTTGCTTCAGCTCACAAAACTCCACAAAAGGTTCTTGAGATAATAAAAGAATACGAGAAAGACGATGTTGTATTTGTTACAGTTGCGGGGAGGAGCAACGCGTTGAGTGGTTTTGTTGATGCAAATACAGTAAGGCCTGTCATTGCTTCCCCCCCATACAGCGACAGATTTGCCGGTATGGACATTCTTTCAAGCATAAGGATGCCATCAGGCGTTGCCCCTCTTTTGGTGATGGAAGCCGAGAATACCGCTCTGGCTGTTGCAAAAATCGCAGCATTAACGGATGAAAAGGTCAGGGAGAGGGTGAAGAACTATCAGGATAGGAAAAAAGGAAAGATTTATAAAGCCGACGAGGAACTGGGGTGATTAGATGGGGAGCGTAAAGGATTTGGTTGTTATAAAAGAACCTAAGGATACTCCCGGAGTCGGAAGATTCCTTTTCTCTGACCGCTACTCTGTCTTCGATTACGGGGAGATGCCAGACAAAATAGATGATAAGGGAAAAGCACTCTGCACGGTTTCAGCTTACTTCTTCGAAAGGTTGGAGGAGGAAGGAATAAAGACCCACTATATTGGCCTTGTTGAAGATGATAAGGTCAAGAAGTTCGACGAGATTGAATCACCCATAAATGTGATGGAAATAAAGCTTGTAAGGGTTGTTAAGCCTGCAAATGGTGACTATTCAATTTTCAAAAGTCTCACCGGAAACTTCCTGATACCTCTTGAGATTATCTACAGAAACAGCATTCCGGAGGGCTCATCGCTGCTCAGAAGGATTGAGAGGGGAGAGGTGAAGCCCCAAGACTTCGGGCTTGACAGAGTAGAGCCGAATATGAAGCTCAAAAAACCGATTGTTGATTTCAGCACGAAGCTTGAAGATGTTGATCGCTATCTGAGCTACAATGAAGCTAAGGAAATGGCTGGACTTGCAGATGAGGAGTTTGATAGGCTAAAGGAGCTTGTTATTGAGGTTGATGGACTTATAACAAAGGAAGTTGGCAAGGCAGGACTTGAAAACGAGGATGGAAAGATTGAGGTTGCCTTCGATGAGAGCAGGAATTTCATGGTCGTTGACGCTGTGGGCACTCCTGATGAGTGCAGGTTCAGCATGAACGGCTTTGAAGTTAGCAAGGAACTACTCAGAAAGTATTACAGAAAGACAGAATGGTATGAAAGGGTAAAGGCCTATAAGGGCAAGGAGGGATGGAGGGAGGCTGTGGGAGTTCCGCCGAAGCTTCCGGATAATGTCAGAGAGGGAGTTTCGAACCTTTACAGGGCCTTCTGCAATGAGGTTACTGGAAAACAACTCTTCGACGCTCCTAAGCTTAAGGATGTAGTAGGAGAGCTCAAAGAGGTGCTTGGATGAGGGCGGCTCTTGCTCTTGAAGATGGTACTTATGTTGAGGGGAGAGCCTTTGGTGCCGAGAAGGATGCACTGGGCGAAATAGTATTCTGCACGAGCATGACGGGCTACGTTGAAGCCTTGACAGACCCGAGCTACAAAGGACAGATTTTGATGATGACCTATCCCCTCATAGGGAACTACGGCGTTACGAGGGAGGATTTCGAGAGCGATGGGGTAAAGGTTGAGGGATTTGTTGTTAGGGAGCTCTGCAAACATCCGAGCAACTGGAGAAGTGAGATGAGTGTTGACGAGCTGCTTAAAGAGTACAATGTTCCCGGAATTGAGGGTGTTGACACGAGAATGCTGACGAGGAAAATCAGGATTTACGGTTCCATGAAAGCTGCAATCGGAGTAGGGGACGTTGAGAGAGAAGATTTAGTAAAAAAGGCTGTTGAACAGCCCTTTATAAGCGATATAGACCTCGTTGACAAGGTGTGCGTTCAGGAGCCGAAGAGACTGGATGCAAAGGGCAACCTGGAAGTGGTGCTGATTGACTGTGGTGTGAAGATGAGCATTGTAAGGCAGCTTATGAAGAGGGGAGTAAATGTCACCCTCGTGCCCTACGACTATCCTGCTGATAAGATTATGGAAATGAATCCTGATGGGGTGTTCATATCCAACGGTCCGGGCGATCCTGCAAGAGTAAAACCAGCAATTGAAACGATAAAGAGTCTCGCAGGTAAGCTCCCTATGGCTGGGATATGTTTGGGTCATCAGCTCACAAGCATTGCACTGGGAGCAAAAACATTCAAACTGAAGTTTGGACATCATGGTAGCAATCAGCCCGTGAAGGACTTCGAAACAGGGAGAGTTTTCATCTCAAGTCAGAATCACAACTTTGCAGTTGATGAAAAAACACTCCCCAAAAACATTGAGGTTACGCAGATAAATCTTAACGATAACACTGTTGAGGGGCTGGTTCATAAAGACATTCCCCTCATAACCGTCCAGTACCATCCTGAAGCTGGACCGGGACCGCACGACACCTACTTTTTCTTTGACAGGTTTGTGGAGATGGTGAAGGAGTACAGGTGATTGAATGCCGAAGAGGGAAGATCTGAAGAAGATCATGGTAATAGGCAGCGGGCCGATAGTTATAGGTCAGGCAGCGGAGTTCGATTATTCGGGCAGTCAGGCATGCAAGGCTCTGAGAGAGGAGGGCTATGAGGTTGTGCTGGTCAACTCCAATCCGGCAACGATAATGACAGACCCAGAGATGGCGGACAGGATTTACATCGAACCCCTCGATGCAGAGATAGTCGCCAAGATAATTGAAAGGGAGACTCCGGATGCTCTGCTACCGACTCTCGGAGGTCAGACGGCGTTAAATCTCGCCGTTAAGCTAACGGAGATGGGCGTGCTTGAGAGATACGGCGTTGAGCTTATCGGTGCGAAGTTTGAGGCAATCAAAAAGGCGGAGGACAGAGACCTTTTCAAGGAGTCAATGAGAAGAATCGGCCTTGAGGTACCAAAGAGTGATGTTGCCAGTGACATCAGTGAGGCCTTGGCCATAGCAGATGAGATTGGCTATCCTGTGGTTGTAAGACCTGCTTTCACTCTCGGCGGAACAGGTGGTGGGATTGCCTACAACAGGGAGGAGTTAAGGGAGATTGCAGAGAAGGGTTTAAAGCTCTCAATGATCAACCAGGTTCTGATTGAAGAGGGGGTTCTTGGCTGGAAGGAATTTGAGCTCGAAGTGATGAGGGATTTAGCAGATAACGTTGTGATCATCTGTTCAATCGAGAATTTCGACCCTATGGGGGTGCATACAGGAGACAGCATAACCGTTGCTCCGGCTCAGACTTTGACTGATGATGAATACCAGTATCTTAGGGATGCAGCGATAAAGATCATAAGGGAGATTGGAGTTGAGACGGGTGGAAGCAATATTCAGTTCGCTGTACACCCTGAAAATGGCAGGGTTGTGGCGATAGAGATGAACCCGCGTGTAAGCAGATCATCTGCATTAGCTTCCAAAGCTACAGGCTTTCCAATTGCCAAAATCGCCGCAAAGCTTGCTGTTGGCTATACTCTCGATGAGATACCCAATGATATAACCAAAGAAACACCAGCGAGTTTTGAGCCTACAATTGACTATGTAGTTGTAAAAATACCCAGATTTGCCTTTGACAAGTTCCCCACTGCGGACTGGGTTCTTGGGAGCCAGATGAAGAGTGTCGGAGAGGTTATGGCTATCGGAAGAACTTTTGAGGAAGCTCTTCAGAAAGCATTGAGGAGCTTGGAAATCGGGAGATACGGACTCGGATGTGATGGCAAGGATAAGGAATTAACGATGGAGGAAATAAAAGAGAAGCTCAGATTTCCCAACGCGAGCAGAGTTTACTACATTCGCTACGCCTTGCAGCGTGGAGTGAGTGTTGAGGAGATTTACAAACTGACAAAAATTGATCCTTGGTTTATCGAGAAGATAAAGAACTTGGTTGAGTTTGAAGAGGATTTGAAGGCATGGGCAGAAAGATGTAGCATTGAAGAGGTGCCTGAGGAAGTGCTTAGAAGGGCGAAGAGGCTCGGCTATTCCGACAGGCAGCTTGCCCACATTTTCAACACGACAGAGAGAGAAGTGAGGACGGTGAGAAAGGGCAAAGGGGTTGGTGCAGTCTACAAGATGGTTGATACCTGCGCTGCAGAGTTTGAGGCAAAAACGCCCTACTACTACTCCACATACGAGGACGAGAACGAAGCCCTGAAGACTGAGAGGAGGAAGGTTATGATTCTTGGCGCGGGACCCAACAGAATAGGGCAGGGAATCGAATTTGATTACTGCTGCGTTCATGCTGTTTTCAGCCTCAAGGAGGAGGGTTACGAGACGATAATGGTCAACTGCAATCCTGAAACTGTTTCGACAGACTACGACACGTCTGACAGGCTCTACTTCGAGCCGATAACACACGAAGATGTTATGAATATCTACGAGAATGAGCAGCCTGAGGGCGTGATAGTTCAGTTCGGTGGTCAGACGCCTTTGAACATCGCGAAGGAACTTGAGACGAGCGGGGCGAGAATACTTGGTACTTCAGTTGACTCAATAGACATTGCAGAGGATAGAGAGAGGTTCTCAGAAATGCTGAATAAGCTTGGAATTCCGCAGCCTGAGAATGGTATAGCCCACAGCCTTGAGGAGGCTAAGGAAATTGCCAGAAAAATAGGTTACCCAGTTCTTGTAAGGCCGAGCTACGTGCTTGGCGGGAGAGCGATGGAGATAGTTTATGATGAGGATACTTTGGAGAGATACATTAACGAGGCGCTTGAAGTCAGTCCGGAAAAGCCAATACTTATTGACAAGTTTCTGGAGGATGCCATCGAAGTTGAGGTTGATGCGCTGTGTGACGGAGAAGAGGTTGTAATAGGGGGGATAATGGAGCACATTGAGGAGGCTGGAGTTCACAGCGGCGATTCTGCATGCGTCTTACCCCCTGTATCTCTCGACGATGCTACAATTCAGACCATTGTGGATTACACGAGAAAAATGGCTCTGAGCCTGAACGTTATTGGACTCATAAACATTCAGTATGCGGTGAAGGATGATGTTGTTTACGTTCTTGAAGCGAATCCAAGAGCCAGCAGAACAGTTCCCTTTGTGAGTAAGGCAACAGGCATTCCGCTGGCGAAGATTGCGGCAAAGCTCATGACGGGGAGAAAGCTGAGAGAACTTGGAATTAAAGAGAGGCTCAAGCTCAGGCATGTAGCAGTGAAAGAGGCAGTGTTTCCGTTCATCAAGCTCCCCGGTGTTGATCCTGTTTTAAGTCCTGAGATGAAGTCAACAGGAGAAGTTATGGGCTTGGATTACGATTTTGGTCTTGCTTATTATAAGGCAGAACTTGCAGCTGGCATGAAGCTACCCGTTGAAGGGACGGTTTTCATCAGTGTTAGGGAAAGGGACAAGAACGAGAAGACCGTGAAACTCGCAAAGAAGTTCATTGAACTTGGCTTCAGAATAATCGCCACTGAGGGAACAAGGAATTTCCTGAGAGAGCATGGAGTGGAAGCTGACCTTGTTCTAAAGGTTAGTCAAGGGAGGCCGAACATTCTTGATGCTATTGTCAACAGGCAGGTTGACCTGATAATCAACACACCCAGTGGAAAGAGGGGTAGGACTGAGGGATATATGATAAGGAGGGCAGCTGTGGATTACGGTGTTGCTCACATTACAACTCTTGCAGGTGCTTATGCTGCTGTAAAGGCTATAGAGGCGGTAAAGAATAAAAGCATGACTGTAAAATCAATTCAGGAGTATCATGAGGAGAATAGATGAAATAGCCAATCTCGACCTTGAAAGGTACGAGAGAGCAGGTAAGCCTGAGGCGATTTTTGCAGAGAGAAAGAATGTAGAAGACCTTATCGCAATCATAAAGGAGATTCAGAAGGAAGGAAAGTCAACACTCGTGACGAGGTTGAATGATGAACAGATTGAAGCTCTCAAAGGTATTGAGGGGGTTGAGGTAAACAAACGTGGCAGAATTGCTGTTGTGGGGAAGAAAAGGTCAGAAGTTATCGGGAGAGTGGCAGTGCTGACTGCCGGAACGTCTGACATCCCAGTTGCTGAAGAGGCTGCGGTTACAGCAGAATTCCTTGGTCTTGACGTTCTCAGGTTCTACGATGTTGGCGTTGCGGGGTTGCACAGAATTGTTGAGCCAGTTAAAAGGATAAGGGATGAGAAAGTTGATAGCGTGATAGTTGTAGCAGGAATGGAAGGTGCTTTGCCCTCAGTGATTGCCGGACTTGTTGATGTTCCGGTGATTGCTGTTCCAACGTCTGTGGGGTATGGTGTTAACCTTGGAGGGATATCAACCCTTTTCGCCATGCTTCAGAGCTGCTCATCTGGCGTTGCGGTTGTGAATATAGACAACGGATTTGGTGCAGCGATATTTGCCTCCTTAATATCACGTGTTAAGTGGAAAAGTTCCGGAAAAGACTAATTGGTTTTTAGAATAGACTTTTACCGTTATCTCGCTACAGTTGATGCTTATATCCACAATATCTCCCGTAAAATTCTCACTCTGCCCGCAACCTGTGACATGAACAACCGGAGTTTCAAACCCTGACAGTATCAGCTTTCTCCCCTCGATGCGGACATTCTGATATTTTAGCTGTGTGTGAGATATTGCCAACTGATATGCTGCGAAGGTGAGAAAGATGAGAACCAGCGCTGCCATCGCTATGCGCATAAAAAATTTTGTTTAGAGAGAAAGATAAGCTTTACTTTCAAAAATCTAATTTCAAATCCAACAAATGAACAAAAAATTAAATATTTTAAAAACAAATTGAAATCATGAACTTTCTGGTTCTTTTTGTCGTTACTGGTGGGCTTGCAATGGCAACCATGTTCAACGCTCCTGCGATATTTGTGGGCTACGGGTTCGCCTTCATCGTCATGCTCCTTGCTGCATGGATGTTTAAACCCAGAACAGCATTTGTTGCTATACTTGCAAGCACGCTTATCGCACTGCCGATCATGATTCTTACGAAGGCAACCTTTACTGAAGTGGCGATCTTGAACGTTCTTGTCAGGGCTCCGGTTGCGTATTTGGCATCCGAAATCAGGTGGAGAAAGGGCTTGCTTTCATCAACCTTTGCTCTTTCAGTTTTCGAGTCTCTTATAGCGTTGTTAATAGCGATATTGTATTTTGGTGATGACGGAATCCACACTTCCCTCTCCATATTTGGAATCTTGCTTGCACCTTTTGGATACCTGATCTACCTTTCTGTTGTGAATGGGGAGAGACTAAGAGCTTTGGCGGGTATTGTATGTGCAGCAATCTTCTATTTTTCCACCGTTACCTTTCCTGTTTTGCTTGTTGCATTTGTCTCTGTTTTGTCTCTGGCTGCGTTGTTGAAATATCCTAAATATCCTAATTTGAAGTCCCTGGTTTTGTTAGTTCTGATAGCAACAGCGGTTTTTGGGTTGGTGTATGACAACAGCTTCAGGAACAACGTTAAAGTCACTCTTTACCCATTCTTTCCTCATAACTGGGGTGATGAGAGGTGGATGCAGACTGATCCGGCATGTCCTCCCATGGACAACGTTTTTGTTCACACCCACACACCCTCAAGGCTCAGAATTGTTGAAACCTGTGTTGAAGTTGTTGGGAAAGTTGAAAAGCCACCTTTTATTGCTGGAGATGGTGATTACTGCTTTGACGTTATCCCCAATGATAAGAGTTATCTTGGGATTGGAAATTACATCCTCAGGAAGGGTGGGCTGCACATAGAGGTCGTACCAGCTGACCAGTTAAAGGTTCTTTCTGGAATTCAGGGAATATGTCCCGGCGATGTTGTGAGAGTGAGAGGTGTATGGGTCGTTGACACCGATCACGGCATGTGGACTGAAGTCCATCCTGCTTCCGTAATCGAAGTTATCGAATCCAAGTCAAAGGTGCGCTGGCCTGAGTGTGTGCTGGGCAGGGAGTTTGAAGAGTGAAGTTTTTAAAGTTTTAGAACAATAAATCATTATGAAGTGTCCAAGATGTGGTGAGGACTCTGTTGATTATGGGGTAATAAGCTTTCAGTTGGGGAAGACAAGGGCGATAAACGTTGACGTTCGAGTTTGTTCCAAGTGTAATTTGGTCTTTTTCGAGAGGACAGAAAAGAAACCAGGATTCAGGTAAAATTTTTGAACCTTCGACTGAGGAGTTGAAAAAACGAAAAGAAAGCTTTAGACTATCCCAGCAAGTTTGTCTTGAATACTGTTTCTCTCTTAACGAGTGATAACGTTACCTCCTCTCCGAAAATTTCTACTGCAGATTGTAGAGAAACTTCGACTTTGGTCTTCTCTCCATTTCTTACATGGCTGACCCACCATTCATCAAGCATTTTGTTATCGAGTTTAGTAGTGATTCTGAGTGTAGTATCAGATTTTGGTTGGATGACTGCATCAACGTCACTCGAATACTGGGCGAATGCAATGTCGTTCAGGAGAACAGAGTGACGTATTCTCGATACTGAAATCGTATCCGAATTTTCGTTGCGTATTTTGACCTCAGTGATTATTTCGGTGTAATCCTCGTTAACTTCGCCCCAGTATGATTTAACTGATTCGATCTCCAGAGAAATTGTTCCTGATTTCACCTTTTTTGGTACAGCTGATGTTAATCCAGCGAGTATATCGGTTTCTATCAATTTTGTCATGTCAATAGGATACTTGAATTCTGTAATTAAGAGATCAAAAACCAGATACCCTTTTATATGCATGTTTGATTTTTCTCCATTTTTTATATGCAAAATCCACCATTTTGGAATCTTGCTGTTTTCTAACTTCGTATGTATAAGGATTGTTGATTTTGAGTTTGCTTTGATTTCAGCCTTCAAAGCACTACCCTCACCAATTTTAACTCCATTAATGTAGACTTCTGTCAAAACATCCTTTAATGGTAGAGGTAATGGGTTTGGATTATATACTTTAATTTTAGTCACGATCTCAGTTGTGGAAGCTGTTACTTCACCCCATTGATTGCTAATCTCCTTAATTTCAGGCTTCCCCAAAGTTTGATGTTCTGCTGAACATCCAATAAGGAATGTAGCGAGAATCACCACCGAAATAACTCGCGCAATCATAAGTCTATTTTCTCTTTGTTGAATAAATTTATTTTGATTTAATCAATACTCCTCATCAAAAAATCCATTTAAGTGGCAAAACCGCAGATTCATCTCACAGAAAGTATAAACGCGGGCCGGGAGGGATTTGAACCCCCGACTGCGGGATTTCTCTGCCTTGGATGGCTTAAGAGTCCCGCGCTCTGCCTGGCTAAGCTACCGGCCCTTTTTGGTTGGATCCGTCAGTTGGGTTTATAGACTTAACGCCCTCAACTGCTCAAAAACCTTCGCAGCTATGCCTTTCCCTATCAGTCTCTCAACCCTCTCCTTGTTTTTGATGATGTCCTCCAAGTTTGTTATCCCTGCATCGTAAAGCTTCCTTGCCCTCACCCTGCCCACGTATTTTACCCTCACCAGATCAAGAAGCTCACCCCTCACACCATACTTTATCCTCTCAGTCAGACCAGCGATGCTGTTGTTCCCGACCTCTTCAGCTATTCTGCTCATTGCGTTGCTGAGCCATTCTGCAGTCTCAATTATCCTCCTCAGATCGCCTGGGGCTATCGAATATCTCTCGCATATTCTGTCCTCATCCATCTCCTCAATCCAGTCTTTAAGACAGAGAGCAGTCTTCACCTCCGAAAGGAACCAGTCATATTCAGCCGAAAAGTCAGATGGATAGTATGTGAGCTCATTCCTCAGCCTGAAAGCCTCATCCTCAACCCAAGAATCTGATTTTCTCACACTCAATCTCTCCATGTCTGGAGTTCTGCATATCAGGTGCAGTGCTCCAATATCGCTAACTTCCCCTCTACTCAGAACGTCATGGAATATGAAACCAGTCAGTGGGTCAATGTAGAGCTTTGAGACGAGCATTCCAAGTTTTGTCGGCACCAGAACATCTTCCTCCTTGATCATTTTCCAGTTTTCGAGCTGCCTGACAACTCTCTCAAGTTCGTAGCTGAGTGAAATTTCGTTCTGCTTGAAAAAGAAGGTGTCAGCAAAGAAGTCCTCAAGCTCTTCAATTGTCTTGGCGTAGCCGTCACAGATGATGGAAAGGCTGTGAAACCTGAGATGGGTTTCAACTCCTAACTTTGATGTAATGTTCTCAGGTTCGCCGAAAATGTATCTCTGTACTGCCATCTCCCTGTCTCTGGCACTCACACAGAGAATTGCCTCTCCATATTCATCCATCCCCGGCCTTCCAGCTCTGCCAGCCATCTGCTTGTATTCTGCAACCTTTATTCTCCTCGAAAAACCGTCAAATCTGTAGATGCTCCTGATTACTACCCTTCTGGCAGGCAGATTAACCCCTGCTGCAAGCGTTGGTGTGGCAACCACCACCTTTATGTCTCCATTCCTGAAAGCGTCCTCTACTATCTTCCTCTGCCCGTTCAGCAGGCCAGCATGGTGAAAGGCTGAACCTTTTTTCGCACACTCAGCCAGCTTTCTGCTCATCTCTCCTTCGTTTTCTTCAAGTAAAACTCTCTCTATCCACTCGTTCTTCACATACTTCCCTGTTATTTCCGAGAGCTTTACTGCAGTCCTCTCAGCCCCTTTCCGCGTTGATTCAAAAACGAGTACGCCACCTCCCTCAGCCACGATCTCCTCAACAAGTTCTTCGAACTTTTTTCTCGCTGAGTTACTGAAGCCATAATCTGAAAAAATCTCAAGACTGTTTCCACACAAAATACCCTCATAAAGCGGGACTGGTCGCCAGTCGCTTGCGTAGTATTCAGCATCAAGCCAGTCTGCTATCTCATCAACGTTTGGAGCGGTTGCTGAAAGGCCGATAATCCTCAGAGTATTGTTCATCTTTCTCGTTTTTGTCACGAGAATCTCAAGCGTAGCTCCCCTCTTTTCCGAGTCCAGCAGATGTATTTCATCTATAACAAGACAGGTAATACTTCTAATCCATCCGGCTCTGTTTCTTATCAGGGAATCCGCCTTTTCACTCGTCGTTACAATTATATCGCAGTCAGCGAGATGTTCATCCCTCGCCTCATAATCTCCTGTTGAAATACCAATTCTAAGCCCTATCTTCCTCCATTTCTTGAAGCTCTCGTACTTCTCACTGGCTAATGCCCTTAGTGGAACCACATAAAGGCTTTTACCACCTTTAATAGCCTCTCTTACCATTGCAAGCTCCGCGAGAAGAGTTTTGCCAGCTGCAGTCGGCATTGCAAGCAGCAGGTTTTTGGACGAAAAGATTTTCCCGACTACCTCTGCTTGAGGTGGAAAAAGCTCCTCAATCCCCTCATCCTTCAGTACCCTAACACCGTAACTCGAAATGTATTCTGAAAGCTCCTCAACCTTCACTGAAACCTAATCAACGGCTGGGAAATAAAAGTTGTCCTGAGAAATGTTAAATATCCATGGCTTTAAATTTGAACATGGAATTCAGTTTTGGTGATAAAAAATTCAGTGCTGAGGTGAGAAGAGCTTCAGATTTAAAGCCTGTCCTTGCCTTTCCGGATAAACTCAAGGAGGACTTCGATGCTTACTATATGTTTAGAGACTCCTACAAGAACGAGAGTGACAGGAAGAAAATAGAAGAAGCAGGGCTGAGATACGATTACACAGTTATCCCTCCAAACAATATCGGAGGAGAGAGCATAAAGACCTACGGGCACTACCACCCGGAGGTCGTGGATGGAATTACGTATCCAGAGGTTTATCAGGTTCTTGAGGGTGAGGCACTTTTTCTAATTCAGAAAAAAGAAGAAAATGGGATTGCCGAAGTCTTGGCTGTAGTGGCGAAAGAGGGCGATGTGGTTATAGTACCACCAAACTGTGGCCATGTAACAATAAATCCAACAGAAAAGAATTTAATCACTGCAAACTGGGTATGCAGGGACTTCAAATCAATATACGAACCTTACACTGAAAAGAGAGGTGCTTGCTACTACTACATCAACGGGAAGTGGGTCAAAAATGAGAACTATGGAGAAGTGCCTGAATTGAAAATTGTAAGGCCCCTGAACGTCTTGGGTGTTCAGGGAGACATGTATTCGCTTGTTAGCGACATCAAGAAGCTCGAGTTTCTCACAAAGCCACAGAAATACATGGAATTGTTCAAAAGGTGTTTTCAATAAAAAATATAATAGATGTTAAAATTGTTTACATCGAGAGAGCAAGCTTAATGTCATCCGCTGTAACGGTCTTTCTGCCAGAGTGCTTTGCAATTTCAACAGCTTTCTTTGCAACCTGCAATGCGTAGTCCTCAAGCACTTCAACCATCTTCTCCACTGCATCTGCACTTACTCTCTCGGCCCCAGCCTTCCTAATCAATCTGTCAACCGGTGCCATCGGCAACTCAGCCATCCAACACACCTCCTATCTCTTTTCGTTACAAAATTTAGTATTAGGTATATATATACTTTTCTATCGAACTTCCATCAGAACATTATTTTCTGCATCTCATGTTGTCTGGAAGGTCAGAAGTTGAAACAAAGTTAACCCCACAAGTCAAGAAGCGGTCAGGGGAAAAATGAAAATGACAAAAAGAAAGCATATTTAAAAATTTAAAATTTATATTTAACCGAAGAGAGCGCCAAGACCTTCGATTGCTTCCTCTTCCTTGGCCTCCTCCTCTTCTTCCTCTTCCTCTTTTGCCTCTTCTTTTGCCTCCTCCGCTGGAGCAGCCGCTGCAGTGGCAGCTACCGGAGCAGCAGCCATTGGCACGGCAGCCTTCTGGATTGCTTCGTCAATGTTCACACCCTCAAGGGCGGCAACAAGAGCCTTAACTCTTGCCTCATCCACTTCAACGCCTGCTGCCTCAAGAACAGCCTTTACACTGTCCTCTGTTATTTCTTTACCAGCGGAGTGTAGCAGGAGAGCCGCATACACATATTCCATACCTCAACACCTCCTTTTAACCAAATAATGCTCCTAAACCTTCAATTGCCTCTTCTTCCTTAGCCTCCTCTTCTTCCTCTTCCTCCTCTACCTCTTTCTCCTCTTCCCTCTTCTCCTCCTCAACCGGAGCATGAACCACAGTCTGAGCTAAGCCAGAGAGCATGGATTTTAGCTCTTCATCGAGAGCTTCATCACCAAGATTTGAGGCGAGGGCAAGCATTTCAGCATGAGCCTTCGCCAGCAAGTCCTCCATCACATCCTTGGCGAAGATACCAGCATTTAGTGCGAGATTCCTTGCATCGTTGAAGGCCTTGATTATCAGTATCTCAGCCGTCTCTTCAGTTACATAGGCAGCATTCACTGCAAGATTTAAAGCCTTCTGATACGCATTCTGGAAGTCCTCAAACACTTTTTCGGTGTCTATCGCAAGCACATCCGGCGTTAGAATTACGCCAGAATCAAGGACGGCCTTTACGTCAAGACCGATCTTAATCGGCTTTATGTCGAGTCTTTCAAGAGCTCTTGCCACTTCTGGCTTCACAACCTCTCCGGCTTTTACAACAGTGGTCGTTGCCTTAACAACAACCTTGCCCTTCTCAATCGCAACTGGCAATCCCGCCATCTGAAGCTCAGCCATCATTGGGCCGGGAGGAATTGGTGTCGGTCCCTGTTCAATAACGACGTCAACCGGTGAAATCTGGTTGGGTTTTAAAGGTGAAGGAATCTTTGTGTCCTCCACCATCCTGTAAAGTTTGAAGGGATTTTCATCAGCAGCAATTATCGCAATCTGATCGCCCAAAAACTCTTTGAGTTTTAAATAATCCCCACCCAAACCGTCAAGGGCTCTTTCAAGAAGGGTATTTTTCACAACCTTCATCTCTACTTTTCCTTTGAAGTCTCTCCTTATCTTCTGCATTTGCCCAGCAGGAACGTTTCTGAATCCGACTATAGCGACAACAGGATGTGATGATATCAGCTTCTTAAGTTCTTCAACAGTCTGAATCTTCCATTTTGGCGGTGAACCTCTAATTGCTGCCATTTACACCACCCTCACTGCAGGACCCATTGTTGTTTTAACATACACCGACTTTACCACCTGAGCCGGATTATCATACTTGTTCTCCACGACTTTTAAAACTTCAAGTGCATTGTCCGCGATTTTCTCAGGCTCCATGTCCTTCCTCCCTATCGGTGCATGGAACGTCAGCCTGTCTCTCGTCCTTATCTTCACAGAATTCCTTAGCCTGTCTATGAAGGGCTTGGGATCGGCCAGAGGAGGTATGGGCTGCGGTATTTTTCCTCTCGGACCGAGTATCGGACCGAGTTTTCTACCAATTTCTGGCATAAGAGGGGCCTCAGCTATGAAGAAGTCTATTGAGTTTGCAAGTTTTTTCCCCTGCCTCCTATTTTTTGCAAGCTCATCAATCTCCTCAGGAGTAATGACGACGTCTGCTCCAGCCTCTTTTGCTTTTAAGGCAGTCTCACCCTTGGCAAAAACGCCAATTTTTCTCGGTTTTCCGAGTCCATGTGGTAGAGTTACGACAGCATCAATTCTGTTTTCAGGCTTTTTCATGTCCACGTTTCTAAGATTCACTGCCATTTCTACCGTTTCAACGAATTTTCTCTCCTTAGCATTGTTTACTGCTTCCTTTATTGACTTTACGAGTTTATCTTTATCCACTATCATCTTGTCACCTCCGTAGTCCCAACGGCCGCAGCCTCCTACGGACTCCTATGAGGGCATGAGAGAGATATTTTAAGTTATCGGTTAGGATTGTGGTTGAGCGAGATGTTAAAGCTTCTTGCATTTTAAGTTTTACATAATATGTCATGTCTCCTGCAACGAATGCTTGCAGTAGTACTAAGGGCTGTTTAGTAAAAGGTAAAATGGTAAATATTGTTAGTGATTAAACTTCACTATGTATCTGACAAAGGAAGAAGAAAAAATGCTGGAAGGTGAATACGGAGAAGCTACGAGCTACGTCATGCGCATCCTCGTCAAACTTGGTGAAGCACACAATGCCGAAAGGCTTGTAGATGCCAAGAGTGCGCATGTTGCCGGAGGACTTTTCATTGAGGAGATTGAATGGTACCAGAAACTCGTGAAGGGTGGGGCAAGGTTCAGGTGCTTCACAACCCTTCATCCTTGGGGTGTGGATTAGGATCACTGGGATGAGGTTGGAACAATTATCGGCAAGGCGGAGGGGATAAAGCAGATACTGGACGAACTGATGAAGCTGAGGGTTAGAATGGGCGCAATACCCCTCGGCACGTGTATTCAGTATCTGCTTGGTGATTTTCTGATGCCCGGCGATCACTTTCTCGTGGACGGGATCGGCTGGTGTCGTCTTTGCAAACAGCGTTCTGGGAGCAATGGGAAACATGGACGGAATTGTTACGAATTATGCAGTGGCAATAACGGGAAAGGTGCCTGAGTATGGTCTGCATCTACCTGAAAACAGGAAGGGGGATGTTATTGTGAAACTTGAGATGGATTTCAAGAAGATGAGCGATGCAGATATTGGGGCTCTTGCATACTACCTTGGAAGGGTTCTGGAAGATCGTATCCCTGTTTTTGTCAATCTTCCAGAAAAAATTGAGCTTGAGAGGCTTAGGGCGCTGGCATCACCCCTTCACGTCAGCGGAGCGGTGCCGATGTTCCACGCTGTGGGCATAACGCCGGAGGCGAGGAGCGTTGAAGATGCCCTGCAGGGTGACAAGGCGGAGGACAAGATTACAGTTGGATGGGATGAGGTGAGGGAAGTTTACGGAGAATTTCAATACGAGAATGTTGATTTGGTTGCGATTGGCTGTCCACACTGCACCTACAATGAGGTAAAGAAAATTGCAGAAATGGTTGATGGGAAGAAATTGAAGGTAAAGCTCTGGGTCAACACTTCCCCACAGGTGAAGCTTGTTGCCAACAGAGCAGGCTGGACAGAGAAAATCGAAAAAGCGGGAGGACTTTTGACGAGTAACCTGTGCATAGGTCCAGGAGCGCCATTTGCTGCCTGCGGTTACGGCTGCGTGCTGACAAACTCGCCGAGATGTGCCTATTATGCGCCTGATGTAAAAGCGAGGCTTGCAAGCCTTGAAGACTGCGTCAAATTTGCTGTTGAAGGAAACGAGGAGGTGTTGAGATGATACTTAAAGGCAGGGGTCTTGTGGAGGGTGTTGTAGAGGGTGAGGCAATCGTTACCAAACAACCAATCTCCTTCGTCGGAGGAGTTGATGTGAACACGGGTGTTATTGTGGAAAAAGGACATGAGCTTGAGGGAGAGAGTATAAAGGGAAAGGTTCTTGTATTTCCGCTGGGAAAGGGAACCACATACAACCCCTTCGCAATCTACGCGATGAAGAAGAGGGGTATAGCGCCCCTTGCAATCGTAAACGAGAAAGTGGAAGATATAGTTCTTACGGGGTGCATAATAGCCGAGATACCGTTCGTGGAGTGCAAGGAAGCTATGAAGATCAGAAGTGGAGATTTTGTGAGGGTAGACGGAGAAAAAGGGGTTATCGAAGTTCTTCGCAGGTAATTGGCAGAACCGCTCAAAGAGGTTTTGAAAAAGCTAAACTGGCAGTGTGGTGTAGTCCTCCAAAGGCAAATGTTTTAATCTCTTTAACAATTTCTCACCATGCTCAGTGATGTGGTCAGAGATGCAGAGGGAGAAAAAGTCTTTCTTCTTGGCAATGAGGCTATAGCAAGGGGGGCGATTGAGGCAGGAATTGATGTTTTCGCAGCCTATCCCGGCACACCCTCATCTGAAATTGCTGACACTCTCAGCAATGCTTGCAGGCTTTTGAGAGGGAAGATGGATTTTTATATGGAATATTCATCCAATGAAAAAGTAGCCTTTGAGGTTGCAATTGGTGCATCTCTTGCTGGAAAAAGGGCAATGGCAACGATGAAGCATGTCGGTGTGAATGTTGCTGCAGATGCTCTTTTTAGCTTTGCTTACGTTGGAGCAAGAGGTGGTTTTGTTCTTGTCACAGCCGATGACCCAACCATGCACAGCAGCCAGAACGAGCAGGACAATAGATGGTATGGAAAAGCAGCAAAGCTTCCAGTTGTGGAGCCATCAAGCGTTCAGGAGGCAAAGGATTACTCGAAGCTCGGGTTTGATTTGTCCGAAAAATACGGTTTGCCGGTGATTCTGAGAACCTACACCAGGCTTAGCCATGCGAGTGGAATTGTTGAGCTTGGCAAAATCCCTGAGAAAGAATTTGAAAGAGTCGGATGGGAAAAGCACCCTGAAACCGACGTCGTTCTGCCAGCCCATGCAAGAAAACTGAAGCCGATACTACTCGAAAAGTTGAACAAAATTGAGGATTACTTTAACAAATCCGAAATGAATTGGATTGAGGATGGAGATGGAGACGTTGGTGTAATTGCCTGCGGTCTCAGCTATGCTTACACGAAAGAGGCTATGGAAAATCTGGGTGTCAGTCTTCCCCTTCTAAAGCTTTCCTCAATGCATCCTCTGCCAGAAAAACTGATTGAAGATTTTGTCTCTCAAATGAAGAGAGTTATAGTTGTTGAGGAAGTTGACCCCTTCGTTGAGCTTCATGTAAGGGCATTGGGGATTGCAGAAGTTTACGGCAAGATGAACGGCTACATGCCCATGAATTACGAGTACAACATTCCAAGGGTCGAAATGGGGATTGCAAAGGCTCTTGGGATAGAACCAAGCAGGGACTATGAGAAAATTGTGGCTGTAACTTCAAAAATAGCCGCAAAAGCGCCTCCAAGACCTCCGGTTCTCTGCCCGGGCTGCCCCCATTCTGCCTCATTCTATGCGATAAGAAGGGTTGTTGATGAACTTGGAAACGCTGCACTGCCGAGCGACATAGGCTGCTACACTCTCGGAATAAACAAGCCACTTGAGGGTGTGGACATCACAATCTGCATGGGTGCGAGCGTTGGAACTTCCAATGGGCTTGCTCACGTTTTGGAGAACGAAATTATCACCACGATAGGTGACTCGACGTTCATACATGCAGGAATACCAGCATTGGTTAACGCAGTCTACAACGATGCCAAGTTTGTCCTCGTCGTCCTCGATAACTCTACTACTGGTATGACAGGACATCAGCCCCATCCGGGAACTGGTGTCAGAGGATGCGGAGAAAAAGGGAAGGCTGTGAAAATTGAGGAGATCGTAAGGGGATGTGGAGTTGAATTTGTTGAAGTTGTAAATCCATACAACGTTAAGAAGATGATTGACACTCTCAGGAGGGCTGTGGAGCACGAAAGTGTCGCCGTTGTTATTGCAAGGCAGCCTTGCGCAATCCTGTGGACAAGAGCGAAAAGGAGAGAAGGCAAGAAAATAGTCCCATATACGGTAACCGAGGACTGTACGCTGTGCATGGAATGTGTTAACACCTTCGCCTGTCCGGCGCTGATTTACGATGGAGAGAAAGTAGCAATTGACTCGGCACTCTGCGTTGGTTGTGCAGTTTGTGCAAAAATATGTCCGAACAAAGCGATAAAACCCAAGAAAAAGTAATTAATTTGCAATACTTATTTAATTTATGTCTGAGCTTACAAGGGCACTGATATTCGGAAGGTTCCAGCCTTTCCATTTTGGTCATCTCAATGTTGTTAAATGGGCGTTGGATGATTTTGATGAACTCGTTCTGCTGGTTGGGATGGCAGATGAGAGTCATACCTTGCTCAACCCCTTTACTGCTGGGGAGAGAATATGGATGATTAGGGAGGCTTTAAAGGCAGAGGGTGTAAATTTAAGCAGGATCATTACAGCCACAGTGCCAACCATGAGCGTTTATGTTGGACATGCATTTTACATCATCAACCTTGTCCCTAAGGTAAAGGCAATAATAACAAGGAATCCCGTTATAGCTCAGGTTTTCAGCGATGCAGGACTTGAAGTTATATCCCCTCCAGAGTTCGACAGAAGCAAGTACAGAGGAAGTTACATAAGGAAGTTGATGCTGGAGGATGAAGAATGGGAAAGTCTCGTTCCCAAGACTGTTGCTGAGATAATACACAGGCTTGATGGTGTTGACAGGCTGAGAAGGGCTGCGAGTAGGGATTAGCAAAATTTTTATGACTCAGTGAGAATTGCTACACGAGCCGCCGTGGCTTAGCTGGCAGAGCGGGTGATTCGTAATCACCAGGTCGCGGGTTCAAATCCCGCCGGCGGCTTGCCTTTTCTGGGGTTTGAAGGGTTGTAGCAGGTTCAAATCCGTGTTTTACCACCTCAACAAGCCTATCAACGAAATCGGAGATGTTAGAGACGTTTTCCTTCAGCCACTGGTAGTTCTCCTCAGAAATGGTAATATGCAATCTCGGACGTCGTCGCTGGAATTGGCTTTTCGCAGCTTTTGATTCTTTTTCTACTGTCCGGACAGTGTCCGGACAATGTCCAGACACATCCTCCATGTGGCATGTTTGTGGTTAGGAGTATATAAAGGGGTAGTGATGAAATCAAACCACCTCAACACCTGGTGGCGTCAGCGGTTCTGGCTGAGGTGCTGGCCCTTCAACTTCATCTTCCGGATCCTCGAGGAAGTAGTCCCCGTCAAGCCAGTGGATGATTCTGACAAAACCGCACCGCATGCAGATGAGGATGAGGCTGTCTGGCTGCTGCGGTGGGAACGCCAGGGCTGCAAATCTGTGGCCGAGGATGCGGCAAATCAGGCTCATCAGACCACCTTTGATTTCAGATTACTTATAAAAGCTCCAATCAGAATCCCTACCACGTAGCTGCCGAGATCTTTGGTTATCAGCATTCCTGCTGCAAGTATTAAGGATACAAAAAGCCAGTAGGTCCAGAACTTCATTTCCGCATCTCCTCCTCTCCGAGTTTAATTATCCATTCTTCCTTTCCACACCTACGACATGCGGCAAGAATCCCGATAAGCCTACTTCCTGCATGTACTCTGTAATACTCCCAGTCGTGAAGTCTCAACCAGCAAAGAATCCGGAACGCAACCATAAATCCAACTGCCAGACCAAGGAGGAAGGATTCAAGGTTCATAATCGACCCTCCAACTTCTCTTTGAGCTGAGGAAAAGCCTTAAAGAACAGGTTGACGGCTTCAGGGTAGCTCAGTTGTTTTTCAGAAGCCCAATTGGATAACAACACCTTTACAGACCTCCTTAAGTCATTATCTCGACCTTCAAAACGTTTAAAAAACTCTTCCGGCGTTTTCGCAAGGTCGTCGGTGAATACCGTCAACTGTAACTCCCTTATCAGCGGTAACTCATCTTTGATTTTTTCCTGTTCTTGTTTCTTTTCAAGTCGTTGTTTTAACTCCTGAATCTCCGGAGTTATCTTTTCTGCCCATTCGTAGAACTCGTTAAGTCTTTTTTCGATTTCAAGGAGTTTTAGCATTTCTTTTGTGATTATCTCTTTGTTGTTTCCTCCAAAGAAGTAGTGTTCAAGTAGATTACAGATAAGTTTGCTGAGATTACCCCCATTATCTTTGAAGGCGTTAATAGCCTCAACTAATTTAGGATCATTAACTCCAAAACTGTAAACAGCCCTCATCAAGAACCCCCCATAAAACGCAGACATCTCCCCGTGAAAACGCCTTGATACTTGTATTAAATTTAATACAGAACTGTATTACAAACATCTCTTTGTCGCGAAAGTATATCCACACCTTAGTTGTATTACATAATACAGCTGTAGGAAAAATAATAATACAGTTGTAAGATGTAGCACAGTAACAGTAGGGATACTCTTTCTCGTAAACATTCCCAGAACTGTATAAAAATGTCATCCCTGACCCCTTACAGGTTCAAGTTCATCTTCCTTGAGCATCTGCAACTGTATGGAATCCATCACTGCAGAGACTTTGAAATGCAGTTTACGGGCTATAACGTAGGCCTGTTTCCAGTTCTCCTGTACTACCTGTCTATCCAGGGCGATTAAGAGGCCAAACAGCTCATCCATGTAGTTCAGGGGATAGTCCATTCTATCACCTTCCGTTTATCCCCTTGGCAATCCACCTGATTGTATTCTGTGGCTTGATCTCCTCCCATTCTGGAGTTCCAAAAAGTGGACATTCCATCGGCTCCATGTCATCAATCGTAACGAAAAAGCAGGGCCTGACGAGGCAGGCAGAGCACTTCCAGAATCTGTATGTGTGCTGCATCCAATCACCTCAAACCGAGGCAACCTTTATCAACTTCCAGACCAACATCCTGTATGCAAGAAACGATCTCCCTTTCTGACATCCTCGAAGAACTCAGAGACATCAAGCGGAAACTCGAGCACATCGAGGAACTCATTGAAGACATTGTTGACTCGACTCTGACACCCGAAGAGGAGAAGCTACTGAAGGAGGTCAAGGAGAAGATCGAGAAAGGCGATTTTTCCGATTTCGTTCCACTTGAGAAACTGGATGAAGTGCTAAGATGAGCTACAGCGTTTTCCTGCATCCACAGGTAATCAGGTTCCTTGAGAGGATACCGGAGGAAGACGTCAAGAGGATTAAAGCCAAGCTCTCTGAACTCGTCAATCCCTACTCTGTCAAAGCCTCTAAGCTCAGAGGTCACAAGGACGCTTTCAAGATCAGAGTCGGCGACTACAGGATCCTTTACACTGTGAACGATCGAAAGAGGGTTGTTGTAGTTTTCAAGGTGGATAGGAGGGGTAGGGTTTACAAGCGGATTTAGCATCGCATCACCTCAAAATATCCGCCAGAACCTCGACGAACCTCGCCTGGCCCATTTTCAGCATCTCTGAGAGTTTAAGCCTCTTCTCCCAGTATCGCCCGTTCTTGGCAAAACTGTAAACATCTCTGAGAGGTTTCAGGTACCAGCAGCCTTCATGCTTCACAACAAAATAAACTGGCACGTCAAAGGCATTCTGGATCTCCTTCAAAGTCCTGTAATGGTTGTACTTGATAAGAACATCCTTCCCATTGGTGGTATGCTTGATCTCGAAGATCGCTTTAATCTCATCGTCTATCCTGACGATCCTGTCAATGTCTGTGATGAAAGGACTGCCAAGCTTGTACTCATCCACTGCCCGATCGATAAGATAACTGAGTTCCATGCTCCTTCCGATCTCCCCTATAACTCCCGTGTAAAAGCTTTCCACGTCGTTCAGCCGCTTTATCTCCTCATGGCTCTTTCCTATCTTTTGTATTGCTATGTGGGCCTTGATAAGGTTGTTAATTACTTCGCCAAACCTTTGAAAAAATTGGTAATCATTGCGGAAGTGCTTGGCCCTGGTGTCCATTTAGATCACCCTAAGATGTACTGGCCTTCTGTAGCGTTGAATTCCTCCGCAATCTTCAGGAACTCCTTAGCTTTCTCTTCGAGCACCTTTGTCATCGCTTCAGTGGTCCTCATCCCTGGGTTTTTCTCCATCAGCCTTATCACGGCCTTATCCTGCCATGAGACACTGAACATTGTGGTGTACTCGACGATGTGGATAGCTGGCTCATCATCGATGTAGTAAACTTTTGAAAATCCCTGGAGTTTGAAAAGGACAGCCATCTTTCCGTTCGGGTCTAAGCTGCTGAGAAACTCGATCATGTAGTGGATCCTGTACCTTGGATTTACAATCATCCTGAATTCGTCAAGGCTGCGGACCTGTTCAATCAGCATCCCAATCACCAAACTGGGTTAGTTTGGCATCATTCGGATGACACGAAGGGCGTTTCAGGTTCTCATGAGGTCTTTTGTGGACTCTGAAAGGGTTCTGCCACTTTTCCCATGGCTTCATTCGACATCAGCCTCCTCGTCCTCCTCAAACACTTCCTTGACTTCCTTGAGAATCGAGTCCATGATCTGAGCAGCTCGGAGCATGTTCGTTGCTGAAACCTGGATGAAAGCTCTGCTCCAGCAGCTTCCGATCCTGGTAACCTTTACCTCTATGCCATCCTCCATCAGAATCCTGATCTGGTGGTTATCTGCCTGAACACCTTTGAAGACTGATTCCGCTGCCAGGACATTGAAAATGGCGGCGTAGATCTTTGCGTAGGCTGGTGGCTCTTCTGGCTCTCTTGCGAATATCGACTTTTCCAGGCCAAAAAGCTTGAAGAAGTTCTCTGCATCCCTGTAAACCTGGTAGAACTGCCTGAGCTCAGCCATCAGGCATCAGCCTCCTCGAACCTCGCATGCTCACAGGCACAACCGCCCCAAATGCAGCTGTTGACGCTGCGATCACAGTCGGGCTTTGTGCAGTAGATTCGCATGACAAGCTTCATGCTTCACCTCCTTCAACAAGCAAATCCGCCCTTACAAAATCCCCCAACCTCGCATTCTCGCCAAGCTCAGGATAATACTGTCTCAGAAGCAGGTCTATTGCAGCCTCTATGGCTTTGCTTCGGTTCTTGAATTCTCCCTGCTCAACCAGCTCGTCGAGGAGATACAGGCGATCCATAGTCGTCTTGAAGGACACCACCATCTTCTGCTTCCGCAGCCACTTCAGAACGGAGCCGTTCAAGCCGAATCACCTCCTTCAAAAACCTCCACATCTCCATCTGCGTCTACAAAACTGCTGCCGTTGTTATTACTGAGGAACTTTGAAAGTCTCTTTTTGGCTTCTTCTTTCTCGATTTCGTCAATAAAACGCCTGACAAAATACCTTATCGCATCACTCATGCTATAGTATTTGCCAGATTTCTCAAGAGCCTCTTTGAAGGCTTTGTACTCCCTTTCCGTCAGGTATACTTGCACTTTCACTCTTCGCCCCTCAATTTTAACGCTTTCTGTTACATCACTCATAACGTTACTTACAACTAAATACATTTAAGTGTTTTGGTTAGATATAACGTTATGAGATACGTCATAGGTGGTGGTAAGATATGAAGCAAAAATTCGTGATCAAAGGTGATCGAGCTCAGCTCTGGTTGGATGGATACACTAAGAGGATTCTGGAGGAGCTGATGTCTACAGGAGATTTCAAATCTATATCTCAGCTTTTGCAAATTGCTGTAATTAACCTATACAAGGATTACGAAGCCAAAGGTAGACTAAAATCTAAACAGAAACCTGCAGAAGAAATCGCCGCCGAATTCGAATCATGGAGCGAAGAGGAGAAGAAGAAACGCCTACTCAAGGAAATAGATGCAGGTGAAGAGGACCTGATATGACCGAGGTTAAGTTCACCGATCATGCCAGAAAAAGACTCCAGGAAAGAGAAATACCCGAACAGGATGTTATTAATGCCGTAAAAGATCCGGATGATGTTTTGTTTGATGCTGATAAGGGAAACCTCGTTGCGGTGAAAAAGGTTGGTGATGTACATCTTATCGTGGTGTACGCCCCTTCCAGACCTCTCAGAATCATTTCCGTTATCCAGACCTCAAAGTTAAATATTGTTGAAAATAGAATAAGAAAGGGCAGGTGGGTAAGATTATGAAAGTTAGATACGACCCCGAAGCGGACATCCTCTACATCCTCATAAAGGATGGGAAGGTTAAGGACACCGAAGAAGTAGATGACGACATCTTCATCGAGTTTGGGGAAAACGGAGAAATTATGGGGATCGAGATCTGGCAGGCTGGAAAGCACATCGTTTCCGAGATCCTCAAGGTTGTGGAGATCGCCAAGAGATAAGCTGCTGGACTACGCTGAGTGGTATCTGTTCAGTGGATAAGCTTAATAAACGTAAATGTAAACATAAACTTGTATGCCAACCAAAACTATCACTATCACCCTTGAAGCTTATGAGAGACTTAAAAAGGAGAAAAGAAAAGGGGAAAGCTTCAGTGACGTCATAATCAGGCTGACTAAAAAGAAGAAAGACCTACTTGAATTTGCAGGGAAATGGAAGGATTCTGGAGATGAGATCGAGAAGGTAATACTTGAAGGCAGAAAGGAGTTTGACAGGCATGTTTTGTCTTGAAACAACCTTTTTAGTGGACTTGCTGAAAGGGAAGAAGAGGGCAATTGAAACCTACAAGAAAATTCGGGATTCAAAACTGTTCACGACGTCTATCTCTGCATGGGAGCTGATCCGAGGGCCCAAATTGGTAGGTAGGAAAAAGGAATTTGAAGATGCTCTTGAAATGCTCGAAAACATCGATATACTGCCCTTCTCTTTTAACTCGGCAAAAATTGCTGTCGAGGTGGAGAGACATTTAAGGGAGAAGGGCATGGAAATCAACTTGGTCGATGTGCTGATAGCATCCGTTGCAATTGAACACGGTCTGAAGCTCGTAACCAGAGATGAACACTTCAGCAGAATCAAGGGGCTTGAAGTCGTGAATTACTGAGACCTACTTCAGCAAATCGTGAAAGATAAAACCGCCCTTGCTTAATGATGAATCCTCACTACCCCTTTATATACTGACGAACTACTTCCTAATTTATGCCAGGAGAAGAGAATGGAAAAACGGAAAACGATTCTGGCGTCTTCGCCATTTGTTTAAAATGCGGTAACCGCTGGAAGGTAAGAAAGCTCGATGCGAAGAAGAGGAAATGCCCAGTATGTGGCAGCTATCGAACAGCTCTTGAATCCGATGCCTATTCCGGCTATTCCACGGTAGAAGAACAGGAGAATACTAAGAACAGCCATAGAATAAGCGAAGACGAGGAAGCAGCTGATTCAGATACGTCTATTCCAGCCTATTCCGGCTATTCTACCGAGGAGAATAACGGTTTTTCTGCAGAAAAACAGGAGAATAGCGTAGAAAAAGAGAAGAAGAGAATAGAAAAACGGGAGGAGAAAAAGAGAAAAAAGCAGGAGAAAAAGCCGAGGAGAAAAACCGACGATGAGATCATCGAGCTCGACGATGAAGCCATTGACGAGCTGATCAGCGAAGACGAGGACAAGAAGCTCAAAAAGAAAAGCAAGAAGGAAGAGAAATCCAGAAGCTGGCTCCTCTGGATAGCAGCAGCAATTTTCATCTTCGGCCTGCTATACTGGTTTCTTAGCAGCCTGGGGAGCAAAAAGTGCCGAGAAGCTTCTGAAAGGCAGCCAGAACAGGAACAGGAGCCAGATTTCGGAGGAGCAATACCGGGCCTTGTTTGAATGGCTTTTCGGTGATAGCTATGCTGAAGGAGCTGAAGGCTGCTGCAGCGGTTCTCGACTCGATAAAGCAGCTCTTAGAGAACACGGAGCTGAAGGAGAAGTGGCAGAAGGAGAAGAAGATCAAGGGCAGGCTGCTGATTGAGGGTTACGAGATCCAGTTTCTGATTAAGGAGGTGGAGTATGAAGATCGTGATTGAGTTTGATGAGAATGAGATCAAGAAGCTTCTGGAACTTTTAGCTCATCGAGATGATGAAATAAAGGAAAAATCGTCGGACCTGATTGATAACTTAAAACCGGAGAACTTGCCGAGGAAAATAGCGGAGAAGTTGGAGAGGCTGGAGAGCATTGCAAGGCTGGAAAGTAACGAGGCAATTGGCAAAGCCCCAAGATGGGACGAGGCGATTAGATGAGTGACGAGCTCGAATTCGAAAGCAAGGATATAACAGATGACATCATCCTGAAAGTCACAACCGACGAAGAGAAAGAGGATGCAGAAGCTGAAGAGGCCGGAGAAGAGAAGCCAGAAAAGATTCCAGAAGAGGACCATCCAGCCATAGCTCTTCTCGACCTGGCAGTCAAACAGTCGGTTGAGTTCTGCAAATCGCAAGGTTTGCCGGAGCCGAACATGGCAATATATGAGAACTTCAGCCGACCTTTTCTCAACAAAGCCTTCTGGCATTATCTGCCCGAAGGAGACCTGCCCGACGACCCGAAACTTGCTTTACTGCTCGGCATCGCAGGCCTGGGCTTCGCCTACATCCCGACGATTATGGCTTTCTGGAAGAAGCAGAAAGAGGAGGCTGAGGTTAAAGCTGAGAAGCAGGACCGTAAACCAAAACCGAAGCCAGTCCAGGAGAAAGAAGAACTCAGAGAAAAAGCCAGAGAGGCGGAGAAGGAGAAGCAGGAGCAGATGAAGCAGAACGAAGAGCTGCCGCCGATAGCCAAAAGGCTCCAATATGAGAGCTTCGCCGGAATTTAATCAGCTACAATTTATTTATCCTTGGGGATTCCTTGGGGTGGCCGGATGGACACAGCGGTAACATTCCCAGAGCAGTTCCGCTGGCTGGTAGCTGGCATCACGGGCAGTGGCAAAAGCTACTTCGTCGGCTGGCTTGCGGAGCAGTTGTATGAGCAAGATCGCAAGTGGATCATCCTTGACACCGATCCGAAGAACCACATAGGTCTCATAGCTTTACGCAGGGTTAAACTGCTCAAGATAAAGCCAGGATTGACCTACGACTGGTGGAAGGTTGCGGAGATGGAGAATCCCCTTCTCGTCATCCCTACCGAGGGTTTCCTTCGCAGGAATGGAGTAAGCAGCCTTATCGAGCACTACAAGACCCTGTTAGATGTCCTGTTTGCAGCAAGAAATCCGGTTGTGGTGTTCATCGAGGAGGCCCATTACTACCAGAAACATCCCTACGTTCCTGACAAAACCCTCGAACTGCTTGCCAGAGTAGGCAGAAAATACAGGATTAACCCTGTCTATATCACCCAGCGAATTCAGGACTTTCCGAAAATCATCTGGTCCAATTGCAGCAGAACCTACATCTTCAAGTGGACAATTCCACAGGATGTCAAGTACATTCGCAGTATGATTCCTGATTTTGAACATCTCAACAGGGAGCTGCAACGCTATGATGTTTTGGAGTTTGAGCATGCAAGCGGAGAGATCAGGATCATCCCGAGCTGGGCGATAAGGAGGAGGACGAGGCATTATGGGTAGGAGAAAACCGAGGATTTACAGAGTAAAAGTTGAAGAACTGGAGATTTGGTATACTGACAGAATCATCAACCACATAGCGAAGCATAATGTAAGGATTGACGAAGTTATAACAGCCCTTGCTGAGGGGAAGAAGATCTATCTTAGGCTTAAAAAAGGAAAAGACTGGGTAGCGATAGTTAAACATCCATACAGCGGAAGATATCTTACCGTCTTCCTCGAAAAAACGGGAAAGCATGAATTCAGGCTTAAGACGGCAAGAGATTCCACCAAGGTTGAGAGAAGACTTTTTAAGAGACGGTACTCATAAACCTATTAATGGATATTGAAATAGAAGAAAAAAGACTGGAAAAGTTGCTGAAAGAGGCTTTGGAGACTGGAGATTACGACATATATCTTATCGAGCCTGAGAAAGTTAGATTTGTCAAGGTTCCAGAGAAGGCAACCTTCGTCAGAGGTCACTACCGAACAGTAAACGGCAAGAGAGTTTACGTCAGGCCGCATTACAGGAATAAGCCCAATCCATCCAGAAGGAAGAAGTAACTCTTATAAATTTTCAAACCGAATTTTATTGTGCCTGTTAAAGGCTGGAGCCAGATTTCCGTCCGCAACCTGACCAGGAAGAAACTTGATCAAATCGCTGAAGACATCAAAGGTCCTGCAGACGAGAGGCTCAGCTACGATAAGGTGATCCGATTTCTAATTGAGTTCTACTTTCGCAATAAGAATTGATATTACCGATTTTACCAATCGTAAGATTTGAAGCAGCGATAAAAATTCTTCTCGGCTTTTGATTCCAGGACCTATGAGGAATCCTGCAGGAGTCAGTAACACCGAAACATCAAAAAACCGGCTTGCCTCATAATGAATCCTCACTACCCATTTATAAACTCCTGACCTATTTTCTCTTTTGGGTGGTAGTATGGACTGGGCAGTAGTTGTCGGGCTGATAGGATGCAGCCCCTTCTGGGCTGCGGCTGCAGTTGCAGCGTTCAGAACTCTTGGAGCACTATGGAACCCTGAGAAGAATTGAGGAGGGATGAAGGATGATAGACGTGGAGAAGGGGATTAAGAAAGCGATCAGCGTTGTCGTGCCCGTCGCTATAGGCGTCTTCATCGAAGGGGCATTTGACATCACTGGCAAGGTGAAGAAACTGCTTAAGCTGTGAGGTGATGGCCATGTACTCCAAAAAGAGAACTCTTGCCGAGAAAATAACCCTGAACAGCAAGAAGGTGAACCTGCCGAGAGATGCAGTTATAGACAAGATAATTCTTAAGGTGGCAATGACTTTGACAAATGGAGGAGCATCTTCGGTAAATGTTCCATACCAAGACATTCTTAAGGCTATTAGCGAAATAAGGGTTGTCAGTGATGGAAATACAGTTCACTATGCGCTTAACGGCCTTGACGTTGGAATTATGAATTACTACGACTACATGGGGATGCTTTACGAAATGGAGAACTTCCAGAACATGCTTTACCCAGGGATGAGCAAGACAATTGCTACAGGAGCTTCAGAAAATGTTACCTTCGTGCTCGTTCTTGATCAAGGCGATATTTTGGCGGTTGCAAAGAACAGCCTCGAACTTTCGATGGATTTCGAGACCTCGGTTTACACAGACGTTACCCTTGACTCTGTTGAAGTCACAATTACGCTGGAAGAGAACGTGATGACTCCACAGGAGTTTGTCAACAACTATGGAGCTAACCTCGAATATGCTGCTGAACCTAAGGTTGTGGCCATAACCAAGTCTTTCGATGCATCGGAGGAACTAAGAGAATTCTTGGATTTGCCAACTGGAACTTTGCTGAGAAGGGCAGTCATTCAGGTGTATGATAACAGCGATACTCTTGGAGGGGTTACGCCGGACAAAATCGGCATAGTGGTTACTACACCTGACAGAAGGGAGCTTTACACCTGCGACTTCGAAACGCTTGCTGACCTGAACATGAAAACCTACCGACCAATCTCTACAGTAAGCGGCGTTGTGATAATAGACTATGGGGCAGAGATAACCAACGACGTTTACGGGATCAGAGCCTGGAAGTTCAACAAAGGTGACTATCAGCTTGCAATAAAGAGTTCCAGCGGAGGAAAAGTCCGCTACATCAGCGTCGAGTATGTCGTGAACACCAAGACGTTCGACGCTGTGGAAAGGGCATTGGTAGAGGCCACCTAATTTTTATTTTTCAGAGCTATGTTCGACTGGCTCAGCTCTGTAGGCTCAGCAGTTAGCTCAGCTTTTTCCAGCGTAGCCGGTTCTATCAGTTCAGGAGTTTCAGCAATAGCAGAAACTGTAAGTCCGCAGAAATGGAGTCAGATCGGAAGACAAGTAATGGAAGATATTCAGAAGGCTGCTGGATATCCGAGAGGTAGAGCAGACAAATCTGAGGTGAGAAAACCTCCGCAAGCCGCACCGACAAGAAAACACATTCCCACAAGAATCCGAAGATTGTCAAAAGTCCACAAAAGCGATGCAGCAAAAAGAGCATACTACAGGAAGCATGGAACCTCCACTTTGAGAAAGGCAGGGGTTGATCTGAACAAAAGGGCAAGGAGGAGTTACGAATCTCCTGAGGTAAGAAAACCAGTCCCAAAAACAAAACCGTTTAAGCTGCCGGAGATCAAGCTTCCTGTTAGTTTAGTGCAGGCTGCAAAGAAGGTTAAGATTCCGGAAGTCAAGCTGCCAGTGGAGACCAAGGAAAAGCCTTTCACAGTCCAGAACCCGATTGATGTCGTCATCGAAGCAAGGAACAAAGCTTACGAGATTGGAGCTTCCGAAGCCGTTAAGGGGTTCCAGAAGGGAGATGTTGTTAGGGCAGGGGCTGGAGCAGGAGTTTTTGCAGGAACCGCAGCTGCAGACGTTGCTCTGCCGCTCGATCTTGCAAACGTTACCAACAAGGTTCTGACCGGCAGGATGAACGAGCTTGACTTGGAGGACTGGTTGTGGGCAGGGGTTGATGCTCTTGCTATTGGTGCAGGTGTTCTTACCGCTGGACTGGGTTATGCAGGGGTCAAGGGGTTGAAAGCTGCACTTAAGGGAACAAAGGTCGTCGGGGAAGCCGGAAAGATGGCCAAAGAGATCGGAAAAGCTGGAAAGATTGTTTCCGAAGCTGGAGAAGTTGGTAAGGTTCTGAAAGGTGGTGAGGAGATGGGAAAGTTTTCTGGTTTGTTTAAGGGTTTTGAAGCCCTGAAATTTGAGAAGGGATTGAAGCTACCGGAGATGCCGCATTTCAAAGTTCCAGACATAAAACCCAAAGTTCCAATTGAGCTTGAAGCTTACTACGGTAAGTTCCTGAGGAAACCAGAACTACCGCATTTCAAGCCAAGATTCAAGCCCGAATTCAAGCTGTCAGAGTTCAAGCCCAGATTCAAGCCAGAGCCGAAGTTTCTGAAGTTCAAGAAAGCTCCTGAACTTCCAAAACTGACGAAGACTGAAGAAGCTTTCAAATCGGTTAAAGGCGTCGAGGCCTTCGAGGAGGCAAAAGTGGCGAGGTTCACCGAGCCGCTTAAAGGAGAGATCAAGACAGCCGGAACCATTCTTGAAGAAGCTGGAAAATCAGCGAAGCTGAGCAGGGAGATCGAGGCTGTGAGCAAGGGTGGAAAGCTTAGCAAGCTGAGAGGTGCATTGAAAGGGGCAACTACGTATGCGGCGGTTGGACTTGGTGGAGCTGCTTTGATGTACTCTGCAGTAAAAGGTCAGCTCCAAGAGGCCGAGGAAAGGGAGAAAGAGTTACTCGAGTACATCAAGCAGCTTGAGGAGAAGCTGAAGAAGTACGAGAACATGGTCAACAACGGTCAAATGCCTGTTGACGAATACCTCAGCTACTACCTTGCCTACCTACAGCAGATGCTGGATCAACTCTACAATGCCTACGTTCAAGGAATGATGAGCTATGATGAATACATCAGCCAGCTTTACGACTACGTCAACGGCTACCTTGAGGAGCTGAACAGGCAGTACGAGAAGGGAATGCTCAGCCTGCAGGACTACATTGCTTATCTGGAGGACTATCTGAACTACCTGAATCAGCTTTACAGCCAGGGTTACATCGATGATAACGATTACCAGGAACTCTATGACCAGATAATGAAGGAGTTGCAGGATGCCCTTAACGAGTACTACAGCCAGTACGGAGAATATCCTGCAGGCTACGAGCAGTATGCAGGAGAAGGAAGGTACTTCGAGCCTGCTTATGGTGAGTTCTTTGCTCCTGTCGAGTATGCGGCCCAAGACCTTACGAGGATCCTTGACGACATTCCAGTTGTAGGTGGAGTTTTCAAGGAGGCGAGAAAGCACGGCCTGGCTTTCCCTGCCGTTCTCGGATTCGCCGGTCTGACAATTGCAGGAGGCTACTATCTGTTTGCGAAGAAGAAGCTGCACAAGAAGGTGGGAATATGAGCCTCTACAGCGGTCTTGTCGAGGCTGTTAAATCGATAAAGGAGGCTAAGGCCGTTGAAGGCGTCAAGGACGTCAAAGGGATGCTTAGGAAGCTCGGTCATGCCGGCGGAGAGGTCCGCAGAATCACGATAGAGATGGGCAGCAAGGTTGCAAGATCAAAGCTTGCCAAGTACGCAGCCTATCCCGTCGCTATTGGTGGTGGGATAGGGGCTGGCACATACCTGGCAACGAGGGGAATTGCAGAAGGTACGAAAGAGGTAGGGGAAGGAATAAGGAAAGGATTTGGCTTTAGCGACGTTAAGAAGGCTACTCAGACCCTTAGCGGCGTTGCCATGCTGCTCATCCTGCTGCTCGGCGGTCTGTTTGTCTATGAAAGGTTAAGGGGGAAGAGGAGATGATGGACGGAGCCGTAATAACCGGGCTTCTGGGGGCCATAACCGGGCAGTACCTGCTCCTGATCAAGATCTACACGAAGCTGACGCAGATCAAGGCGGAGTTCAAAGCCTGTCCGCAGCATCGCCTTATTTTCAACAACAACGGTGGTTGAAATGGCCCAAGTCAAGAAGGCCAAGATTTGCCAGCGGAAGGGAAAACGTTTGGTCTGCAGGGAGATAAAGATCAAGTCCGATGTATGGCCGGATGGAGCTTTCGATAGCTATGAGAAGCTGCTGAAGGCTGCGAAGAGGATGGTGAAGAAAGACGGTTATGCTACCGTCATCCGCCGCCTGAATATCGTCAGAATCTGGAACAAGAACAGGAATCCGAGGCTGGCCAAACGGGTGGAGAAGGTCATGGCGAAGCTTCGCAGGTTGCATGCAAGAGATGAGATATGATAGCCGTGAAAGCCGGTTTGGGATTGCTTGGGGAGGAATATCCGCATCTTGAAGAGGAGGCTGAACAGTGTCCACATCTTGCGGAGGAGCTTGAAAAATGCAGGTGGCTTAACCTGTTGCTTTTACTCCTGCTCATTCTGCTCCTGCTTTACCTGATTTACGAAAAAAGAAAAGGTGGTAATAATGGTGGACGAAGAGCTGATTGAAAGATTGTTTCAGGAGATTTACGAAGAAAAACAGCTGCTGAAAGAAATAAGCTACAAGCTGCAGGGAGACGAAGACCTGTTTCTGGAGTTTCCAGATAAGCTTGAGGAATACCTGCTCGGAACAGAGCCTTCCGAGGGAAAAGAATGGGATTACGAGAAAGAGATCGTGGTTAACAAGAAATTAATGTTTCTTGAATATAGGGTAGGAAGTGGTTATGCAGTGATCTACAGAAATGGAGAACCATTTGCCTTCTTCGGCAGCGAAGGAGAACAGGACACAGGATTTATCCAGTTCAAGGACGGGGTTTATTTTGAGACATTGAAAGTTTGCTATAAAACAACAATCCCAACAGAAGGAGGTGCTCGCTGGTCTATCAAGATGGTTTTTAGCTGATTTTTCTTTTTTACTGTGTGAACTACCCTTGCTTACGCAAGGGGACTTAGCAGCAACAACAAGTTAAAATCTTAGCTATTTTTTCAAAATCGAGCCATTCTGGGATTGGGTTAAAATTTCTGCCAACCGTTTCCATGTAATGACCTATGAGTTCATCAGGAGTGTACTTTCTATATATTTCCGAGACATTCAAAGCCTTCTTTCTGCCAGCTTTTACTTCGATTCCAAGACTTTCGAGAACCTCTTTTAATCTCCTTGATTCTTCAATCGCCTTTTTAAGCTCAGCTTCGTCATGGCCCATTATTGCAATTCTCCTCAGGTCATCAATGCCGTAATCCGTCCAGTATTTGGTCGCAAAGTTCCTCAACTGATTCATCCTTACCTTTGCGTTAATTTCAGTTTTTATTTTCCTGTAACTGGTTTCACTGAAGGGTTTTTCAGGATAAAGCTCAATCAAAAGTTCGAGAAATGGTTTAATCTTGGGATGGATCGGTATGGGTCTCTCTGCCTTTGTTTTTGTGGCTTTAGCTGGAATGATATAATACCCCACTTCCATTCCCTTCTCGATCCATGCGGATTTCGTTCTGTCTATTTCCCTTGGCCTTTTACCAGTCGTTATACCGTACAGTATCGTCACGAGGTTTCTGAAATATTTCTTAGCAGTGTTTTTGCTATTGACATTCAGAATTGCATCATAATATATCTTCAAGTCTTCTTCGATGTCTTTCCAGCTTATTGCAGCTTTCTCTCCTTCTTCTGCAAAGGTCCTCTTTATCTTAGGACTTCTATAGCTTAAACTATCGGCCCATCCCTTCAAAATCGGGTCAGTCCACTTGTTGGCCCAGTAGTTTAGGAAATCTTTTACATATCTCAGCGGCGTTGAGGATGTAAGGGTGTTTACGTACTGGTTGAACTGTATTATTGAATCGTAGTCGATTTCAGCATATATACTCTCAATAGTTTTTCTTTTCCCGACCTTCACTTTTACGTTGTGTCCAAAATCCCTCAAGAACTGTGCAACCTTGTTTTTTATCCCCCTGACTGTTTCCTCAGCTGTGTGACTCTTGGCATTCTTGATGAATTCATAAATTTCTTTCTCTGTAAATATATATTTATGTCCATCTTTTTTGTAATCGCTTTGATTTTCGATTACAGCTCTTAATGATTCGTAATCACCAGGTCGCGGGTTCAAATCCCGCCGGCGGCTTGCCTTTTCTGGGGTTTGGAAGATTTTAGTTGCAGAACCTGTTGTTTCTGATTTTTTGCACAGATCAAAAGAGCTGCTGGATATAGCAATCGAGAACGATGCGATTCTGGTAACGAGGGACAGATATTTCGGCAGAATTGAAGGGTTTTGAGGTAATCGAATATTGAACTCCAAACCAACTTTGCTTCATAATGAATCCTCACTATCCATTTATATTCTCCTACCCTACTAATTTATGCCAGGAGAAGAGAATGAAAAACGGATGATGTCAGATTTTGGATAGCAGATTACTGCATGACAGCAACGTCAATTAGTTCCTCCTTTTCAAGCTCTTCAAATGATTTCAGCATAGATTCGAAGTTTTTGAACCACTCGTCAATGGATTTTCTGGCTATCCTCTTGAATTCTTCAAACTCAACTGGATAGTATAGATATTTATACCCCCCACTCTTCAGAATTCTGTATTCTCTCTTGACAAGCCCTTTGTCCATTAAATTTCGAAGCGACTTGTAAACTGTGCTTTCATCTTTTTTGAGTGATTCAGCAACAAATTCAACATCATTCCCGGGATTTTTAAGCAAAAGTAGATAAATGTCCATGTCGAGGCACGAAATGTCGAGGGCACACTTTAATACACATTTGAGATGGGGTTCACACGACTGGCTCATTCTATCACCATGGTGTTTTTAGACTGTAAGGAATTTATTAATTTTCCAATTTAGCTTTTAAAGTGGCTTTTAAAGTCCTCAAAAATAAATAGTAAGACAATATTATGCCAACTGTCATCAGCCCTAACCCTGGCTCGACGAAGTATTGAAGCCAGAAGTTGTTGTAGGGATTTGGAGTATATGGCTGAGCGGGATTTGCGAGCATGTAGAGGTTTATAGTGGAGGTTGCAAGTAGCAAGCCAGCAATGGTAATCCAGCCAGCAAGTGCAGCAATCTTCGATTTTGTCATCGTAAGATAGGCGAGTAGCAGAACTGTTCCCCAGAACACGAGTAGGATGTGCCAGTGCCCGATGTTGTATGCCAGCTCAGCCCAATCCCACACCTCCGCCCTGAACTCTGGGTTGAAGAACCTTGGTTTTCTGAGACTGATGGCAACTATAGCTCCGGGAATTGCAACAAACGCCCAGATCCAAATGTTTCCAAGTTTCAAACACCAGTTCAGCACACCATTCGGGCTTTTGATATCGTAGCTGGCGGTTTTGAAGGATAGCATGAGGGTGCCGAAGATTAGGGTGAGTGCTGCAGGTGTAATTATGAGATGTGCTGTCTTTCCAAAGAACCACACAGCATAGGATGCGAGGGCCATTACTGTTTCGCCAAAGATGACAGCATATGTCGAAATCTCTGTCCACCTCCCAGGCTTTACGTCCAGCATTTTCACTGAGATCAGAAATATGAGAGCGAGCGAGAGGGCTATCATCGCGTGAAGATGACCTGTCATTGCTCTCCAGACTACGTTCTCTTCTGCAAAATCGGGATTAAATCTGCTCTGAATTTTGGATTCAAGAAAGCTCTCCGCAGTACTGTGGTCTATGAAGCTGCTCCCCACCCATCCGCCTATGAGTGCTCCACCCAGCAGCAAAATACCGGCAACTATTATCGCCCAGTCTAACAAACTTTTTCCTTGGAGCCTCAAAAGTGCGAAAAGTATGAGGAGGCTTGCAGAAAAAGCAACGGCTAATCCTGCGACAAAAAGGCCGTGCCAGAAAAAGGTATGTTCGATGTAAGAGTAGGTAATGGCTCCTATGACGACCATCAAAGTCCCGAGAAGCATGAGGTTGAGTGCGTCAACATTTAAGCCGTATTGCCTGACAATCAGTGCTATTGTGCCGTAGATCAATATGACAAAGATGGCATGGTAGTAGTGTGTAACTCTCGTAAGAAACAGCTCTGCCATTTCAGGATTAGAGTTGATTATCTCAGCAGCTCCGTTTGAGTATCTGGCACCCGGCAACTCCTCAGGCATCCCTACCAACTTCCTGAAATCCTTAAAGGGTGGCGAGAGCAGAACACCAAACCCTATGATTACTACAGCTACTGTGAAAGCGATCAGCATGTGATGTTCCGCCCGCATTCTGTCACCTCACTCGCAGCAACCCAGTCCCTTACTCACATAGAGCCCAGCAGCCATCACGAAGGCTGAGAGGAAGAGTAGAGGATGAAGCAAGAACACGACAGTTTCGAAGGGTAGTAAAGGCTTCCCTGCCATTAGCGTTGCCAAAGCCAAGCCGCCAAGCGATATCAGCAAACCGCCAACACTGACTATTATCGCCGCAGCGGAAACTTGCCTTGTTGCTGCAAAGATCAGAGGCAAAAGCACGATAACGATTCCAGAAACGGAGTGGACCAACACTCTTGGAATTTTTGTCAATCCCTCGCCGCCAACGGCTATAAGAGTTAGCATTAGAATTACAAATGCAAAGTAGTGCTTCCAATACTCGCTCCTACTCGCAATTATTCCGGTAGCAAGCAGTCCTGGATACAGAGAACCAAGATAGGGGGTCACTGAAAGCTGCAAAGCATTCAAACCCATCGTTGCAAGGGCTATCGTTATTATCAAGAAGCAAAACGCTGAGATTGTCCAGAGAATTGCTGCCACATGTCTCGTCCTCGAATAGAGTATAGCCGATACACCCAAAAGTGCTAAAGCTGAAATAACCGTCACCCAATCCTCGCCGGGAAACATGCCTATCACCATTTTAGATCGGTTGTGGGTCGCACATTACCTTTTTCCCGAAAATATTTGGAGTCGTGTATTGAATACAAAATAATTTAACATAGCAAAATTTAAGAAATAGTTGAGCACATTGTAAAGGGGGATGGAGAATGAAGAAACGTCGAGTATTATCAGTCATCTTTTTGGTTTTCCTTCTACTTGTGGTTTACGGTTTATACGACAATATCCACCCGAGAATTGACGCTAAACCGAACCATCCGGATAAAGACTGGGATCACGGACCACTTATTCACCTTATTCCAACAGCATCCCATAACAGGATAATAATAAAAGCATCCTTTTACAAACCTTTCTCGGAGCCTCCCAGAATAGCAATTGGAGATAGAACAGTTGATGGTGTAATGACTGACACCAAGGGCTATTTCTGGCTCTTTGACATCCAAAATCTGGAACCGAACACAACTTACACACTCGTGATTCAGGATGCCACTGGCAAAGACCTCACAGACCCGTGGACCATTAAGACACTCCCACATCCTAACTCCACACCCAAGCACCTCAGAATATTGATATTTACCGGTTCTGGAGGACATGACGTCTACCAGACGTGGCTGTTTAAACAACACTTACCAATAGATGTCAGACAGAGGTTGCTCAACCGGGCTCTATCCTTCAAACCAGACATAGTCATTTCGAGCGGGGATCAGATATACTATGATCTGGTTTACGGGATAAGCGCAAAGGGACAGGGCCAGCTCATGAGATCAATTTCCTACGCAAGAAAATTTGACTTCAACAAACCTGTTCTGGGAACTGAAAACGAGGAGGTTTTGAAGAAGGCTGTTGGACCTCAGGTTGCCTATCTTTTCGGCACGGCACTGAAGTCTACGCCTGCCTACTTCTTGCTGGATGATCACGACTACTTTGAGAACGATGAGGCGATAAAGGAGGACAAGTTCTGTAAAATCTGCCTTTTGCTCCAGATTCTAACTTTAAACGCTCCAAATCCATATATAAAGGCAGGAATTTCATTCCCACCAGACAGGTTCCATCTTGAACTTGCAAGAGCTGCACAGTATCTCTTCCTCCCAGAACTCATTCCGATGGTTGAACCCCCTGCCAGCCTTCCCAGCTACGACTCTCCGGACAGGCCTAAGAAAACTTCGGAGTGCACTTATGGAGTAATAAGGTGGGGTAAACTTTTTGAGGGATTGCTTTACGAGAGTAGGCGTTACGTCACGCTGAACGGAAGTGAAGCCTACATGATCCATCCAGTGGCAGAAGAGTGGATTGAAGATAGGATGAAGAAAGAAGAGGCAATATGGGTTGTTAACATCCCAGCCACAGTCTTTGGCTGGAGTGCTGGGAAGTGGATGGAATGGTATCCAGATGTGTGCTGCGAGGATGGGAAGCTGACGACCAAGGAAGAAAAATACATGTGGCAGAGCGGATGGTTTGAGCAGCATAACAGAATACTGAAAGCCGCAAGCTCCATGAAGCAGACACCGGTATTTCTATGTGGTGACTTACACGCCCAGGCATATGGGATTATATCGCGAACCGGTGAACTCGACCTGAGCAAAAATCCTGTCCATGTTGTTGTCACAGGTCCTCTTGGAACTGACGAGTGGGGATTCCCATCAAAATTCAGAAATGTTCCACCTCAAGTACCAGAAGCCGTCGAAATGGTCGAGAAACTTAAGCCGGTAGAGAAGGACGGTTTTGCCTTGGTAGACATAACTCCAGAAAAAATGACAATAAGGCTCTTTGCATGGAGTTCGAAGGAACCTGTGGAGAAAATAGATAGCCTTCAACCCTACTATACAATTGAAATTCCGTCAAATAAACATCTCTCTAATTAGTTGCTCCGCACCCTCACTGTCACCAAAGTATAGAACCTCCCCACCAACGAGAATACAGGTTTTATCCGACATAAGAAAAATCTCGTCAAGTTCGTCGTGGGTAACAACCACAACTCCACACTTCTTGGAGAGGCTGTAAATCAGGTTTATCACCCTCACCCTCAAGTCTTTGTGAAGACCTTGAAAAGGTTCGTCGAGGAGCAGATACTTCGGTTTTGATATAAAAGCCCTTGCCAAAACCACCATCTGCCTCTCTCCACCACTCAACTTTCCTGCTTTTTTCTTGGCCAGTGGTCTAAGCTCGGGGAAGATTTCTAAAGCCTCCTGAAAGTCCCCTGAAATAGACACGTTCTCCTCCACAGTCAAATTCTTTGCAACTCTCAACCTCTCCGGTGCCAGAGTTATACCCATTTTAAACCTCTCAGAGGGTTTCAGGTTTGTAATTTCCACATCATCGAGGAAAACTCTTCCCTTAAACTCCATCAAGCCCATAATGCATTTCAGCAAACTCGACTTTCCGCTGCCGTTCGGACCGGCAACAAGCATTATCTCTCCCCTCTCCAAATAGCAGGTAATATCTCTCAAAATCTTCCTCCCGTTAAGCTCCACTTTAACTCTATCGGCCCTCAGCAATTCTTCCACCCCTCATCTCGTAGCTAATATCAACAACGTCCCTCAGCAGCTTCATTCTGTGGGCGGTAACAATGGCATCCACACCTTCTCGCTTTATTTTTCTCAAAATCCTTCTCACCCTTTTTGCATTCTCCACGTCAAGTCCTGAGAATGGTTCATCGAGAAGCATGAGTTTCGGCTGCGTTGCCAAGGCTCTTCCGATTTCCAACAATCTAAGCTCACCTTGGGACAGCATACCGGCCTTTAAATTCACTTTATTCCTGAGACCAACAAACTCACAGATTTCCATTGCCGACTCTATCGCCTCCCTGTAGCTCTTCCTCAAAAGGAATGGAGTAGCCACGTTTTCAAGCACAGTCATATTCTTGAAGGGTCTTGGAATTTGGTAAACGATTGAAATGCCCATCTTTGCTATCTCTTCAGGAGCTTTTCCTGCTATATCCTTCCCCTCAAACACAACTCTACCACAATCTGGTCTCTCGATTCCTGCAATTATCTTGAGCATCGTTGACTTTCCGCTGCCGTTCGGACCGTATATTCCGGCAAATCCACTCTCAAGCTTGAAGTTGATGCTCCTCAGCACCACATTTCCGTTGTAAACCTTTGATACGTCAATCAACTGAAGCACTCCACCACCCCTTTAGCTTGGGAGAAAGTATCAGCACAGCAGCGTAGAGAAGAAGGTGTGCCTCGGGCAAAATTCCTGAAAAAGCTCTGGAGACAATTACAACCGTGTAGCTACCGACGACTGGGGAAAGCCACCTATTACCCGCGATGAGACTGGCAACGAAGGGTAAAAGAGCTACCTCAACGGAAAAAATTTCGGGTGAGACATGACCAAAATAGAGAAGGTAGCACAGACCAGCAACTGTTGCAGTAATAACGGATATCGTAAAGCTTACGATTCTAATTTTGAAGGCGTCAATACCAATGCTTCTCGCCGCAATCTCATCATCCCTAACAGCCTCAATTTTCAGTCCGAGTCCCGATTTTCTGATGAGGGCAAAGGAGGCAAAGAAGAGCAACAACATCGAAGAGGATAGCAAGTAGCTTTCCCATATTCCGATGGACTGGAAGGAGAATCCTTCCTCACCACCGACAATTTCCCCATTTACACTGAGAGTTATGTAATGGGAGAGATACCAGAATACAACTGCGGTGATGAAGGACGTGAAGACAAATTTCTCCCTCCCGGAGAGGGATAGAGCTGCGAACAGGAGAAGCGACAGTAAAAAAGCCAGAATGAGAAGGGTCGGATTAATCGCTAAAGCATATGCAGCGATGCCGAAGGGTATTGAGTGTGCAAGACTCGCCCATCCAGCCTCCTTTTCCATGAAAAACCAAGATAGTGACAGGATAGAGTAAATGACGGCTATTGTGGCAACTGAAACGACAAAACTGCTTCTAAGAAGTAGAGGGAGCAGGAGTATGGTTAGGATAAGTATAAAGTCCTTCTTCAGGGCAACCACCTCAGTATCGCGGTGTAGGCTAAGGCGATCGGAAGGGTAAGGACATACTTCCTCAACCCTACATTACCCGCTGACGCAGCAATTGCAGCGATTATCACCGCCGTGACCATACTGTTCCATCCCATCGAAGGGGATAGGGATTGAGTTGGCGCCAAAACTGCTCCGGAAAGGCAGATAAAGCTGGAGGAAATTGAAATGGTGAGATATCTAATTTTCGATGTATCAATTCCATACATCTCCGCCAGCTCCCAATCATCCTCCACAAACTTTAATTCAAACCCCCTTCTCGAAAGGAGGATGGCTGCAAAAGTTAAAAATAACATGGCAAGCATAGCCCCGTTCAGCACTTCATGGATACTTACTGCCTCACCGAGCAATTCCACGTAACTGGTTTCCATTACCTGATAGTAGGAGGTTCTGTAGAAAAGTCTCAGAAACTCCTCAATGGCTATGGCAAAACCGAGTGATACAATAGTTGCTTCAGCAACTGATAGCTTTCTCGTTGCAGCTGACACTATCGCCCCCATGATTCCTCCAGAAATGAGGGCAAGCAGCAGTGCAGAGAGTGGGCTAAAGCTGAAATAGAGATAGGCTCCGAGGGTGAAAATGGAGGCAAAAGAGAGGTTCAGCACTCTGCCAATTTTGTAGTTCAGAATTACGACAGAGGCAAAAAAAGATAAAAAAATTGCTGTTAAAAGTGCCGAGATCATTTCATCCACAGAACTTCCGAAGTTGCGAATTCAGGTGGATAAAGAACCTTCACTTCTCCTCCGACAAACTCACCAATGGTGCCCTTGAGCTCCTCACTACCCCACACTGCTTGGTGTAAGTCATTGAACCTGTAAATTCCTGCTGCACCTTTGAATTCTTCCGACAAAAGAGTTTCCATGAGTTTATCTTTGCCTCCTTTCACGAAGGCTTGGGATAGAATCATAATCGAGTCGTAGGTCAGCAGACCAGCGTAGTTGTTCGCATCCTCTCCATACTCTTTTCTGTAGTCCTCAAAGTATCTCTTGGTCATATCCGTCTTATCAGTCTCCTCTAACGCAGCAGCCTGAAATACCGTGTATTCTGCGTTCAGTTTTTTCAGGGTTGGGGGCAGGGCAAGGGCACCACCGACTGAATATATCAGCCCTCTACCACCGTTTGCCCTATACTCCTTTAGGAAATTTATCGAAATTCCACTTGGATCGCCGAGAATGATAACATCCCTATCGCCCGCCATCTCCGCAATTTGTCTTGCAACATTCCTGTAATCTTCAGGAGCAACACTGGGTGATTTGTAGTAAACCTCCACCTCCGGATCACCGTAGAGGGATTTGATTGATTTGAGCATCCCCTGATTGAAGGTCTTTAAGGGGTCGTATCCTACAAAGTAGTACCTCTCGGGCTGGGAGAGTCTTAGAAATTCCGCTGCCAGCACTCCCCAGTAGGTGGTGTTGTATGCAACTCTGAATACGTATCTATTACCCTCAGCAACCTTTTTCTCTATCGCTCCGGTGGAGGCAACGCTGACGAGGTAAACAACCTTACTATCTCCTGCAGCGTCCGCAACAACCATGGCCTGTGGGCTTGAGTATGCGCCAACGACAGCATCCACATTCTGAGAGACAAGGTAATCGAAGGCCGTTTTGGCCTTTTCTGGTGTGTCACCACAATCTGCGAAAACGAGTTCGATGTTGCCAGCATGCTTTGCCGCGAGTTCTGCAGCGTTTTTCATCGCAACTCCAGATGTCGAGTATATCCCCGTCTCAGGGATAAGCACGCCTATTTTTATTTTCTTTTCAGTCTGCTCAGCAGGTTGAGTGCAGCCCAGCAGCAAAAATACTAAAAAAATCGCCAAAAGCCTCCACTTCACTCTCTGTCCCTCCTGAATTCAGCTTTCCTTTTCTCCACAAAGGCTTTTATCCCCTCCTCAGCATCTGGAGAAGAGAAGGAAAGGGCGAATAAATCCCTCTCATACATTATTCCATCTCTCAACCCCATTTTGAAGCCCCTGTTGACTGCCTGCTTAACCAAAGCGATCGCATATGGAGACCTACTCTTAATGACTTCTGCCATCTTTCTTGCCTCATCCATCAGCTTCTCATGTTCAACCACTCTGTTAACCAATCCGAGCCTGTAGGCTTCCTCAGCTGAAATTCTCTCTCCCGTCAGGCACATTTCCATTGCCTTCTTCCACCCTACAATCCTCGCCAATCTTTGCGTCCCTCCTGCGCCGGGGATAATGCCGAGATTTATCTCAGGCTGCCCAAAACTGGCTTTTTCGCTTGCTATTATGATATCACAAGCCATCGCTATCTCACACCCGCCTCCAAGGGCGAAACCGTTTATTGCGGCAATCACTGGAACCTCAAGGTCCTCCATCTCCTCGAGAACCTTTCCGAGTTCCTCTATCGTGCTTCTCGCCACAAAATGGGATGATTCGGAAAACATCTTTATGTCCGCCCCTGCACAGAAAGCCTTGCCCTCTCCAGTCAGCACCACAACCCTTACACTTTTGTTCCTCTTTGCGTATTCTACAACCTCTTTTAACCCTTCTACAAAATCTCTGTTGATTGCGTTCAGAGCTTCGGGCCGATTGAATTTCACCCAAAGAATCTCGTCCTCTTCTCTATACTCCACCGCCGCCATTCTTTCACGTCCTGTAGCTCTTAGGCATTCCGAGGATGTGCTCGGCTATGAAGTTTAGAGCCATCTGCTGCGTTACTGGAGCTAATCGGATGAGGTTGATCTCTCTCCACCACCTCTCAACATCATACTCCTTCGCATAACCGTATCCACCGAAGGTTTGCATTGCCCAATAGACTGCTTTTATTCCAGCCTCAACTGCAACTGCCTTCGCCATATTCGCAGCAGCTCCAACTTCCCTGTAATGTGCCCCCTGATCAAACAGCGTTGCAGCCTTGAAGTTCATAAGCTTCGCACATTCCAGCGTTGCATAGGCTTCAGCTAAGGGGAACTGCAAGCCCTGGTAGCTCCCAATTGGGTCAGCAAAGACCTTCCTCTGCTTTGAATACTCAACCGCCTTGCTTATCGCAAGTCTGCTTATTCCTATCGCAGCTGTCGTGAAGCTCATTCTCTCAGGATTGAGGGTGTCGAGCAGATGATACCATCCACCATCCAGTGGAGGTATTAAGGCATTTTCAGGCAGCCTCAAATTGTTGAAACTAACTTCACACGTCTTGGAGTAATTTATTCCATGCTTGGGGATTGGATTCACCTTTACAGCATCATTCGGTAGATCGGCGAGGAACAGGCTTATGCCGTGCGTCTTCTTCTCCACCTTTTCTCTCGGGGTCGTTCTGGCGATTATCAGCATACCCTTCGCCCTATCAGCACCGCTGATGAAAATCTTGTTTCCATTTATCA